>JACCDU011175073.1_pt1 | contig 15497 bp, 14 predicted proteins | sample 7446081 | NCBI WGS metagenome assembly JACCDU01 (sample SAMN15323447, study PRJNA562643) | freshwater metagenome | isolation source: river surface water | place: USA:Blue River Watershed | collected 2017-08-17
ACACCCTTACATTCCTGTAGGGAATGCTGTACACCGCTGTACAATTTATTTGAGTGTTGTTGAAATCTACATTTCAACGTTTGTTGCAAAAAGAATAAATACTAACTTTTTGCAACTCGGTATGTTTGTTGTTTGCTGGGGACGAAAAGACCCACGTATTGTGTATTGTCTTTACCCAGCAAACTACCTGATGTTTTCAACTTGCATTGAAAACATACCTAGATGTGCGTCGAACACACTAGGATTTTAGTAGTTATGCAATTTTCAAAAATCGCATGTTCTCGTGAACTCTAGATTGAAACCTCCGTTGGTCTGTATGGCGCGCAAGTAAACTTGTGGGCGATACAGACTGGTGTGCTTTTCTCCAAAACTCTAAACACGTGCCGGATATCTTATACGATCTAAAAATAAAGTCAAGCGTTTAGTCTGGATATTTCTTTCTTCTTATGAAGGTTCTATCCCCAGTTTTATCCCCAAGGCAAAACCGGGGCGAAAAGCTTCGCTTTTCGCCCCGGTTTTGCAGCGCTCTTCCTCATTTTAAGTACATCTCCTGATACCCGTCGCGTGCACAAAAACAGTTGAATAAAACAAAAAAAGCGGGAGGCTTTGCCTCCCGCTTTTTTTATGATCGTCGGAGCTCATCTGAAAGGTTGAGCTTATCTACCAAAATTTCTGTTTTATAATCAAACACGTCGCGCATCAGTTTGTCGTACATACCAACACGATACTTGAGGTCTGCCGAGTCAAAGGCCGCAAAGCGAATTTCAATCCCCAGCTCGGCTTCAAGGGCACGAATTGCATTCTCTACTTTACTCGTTGGAACTTTCTTCATCGCCAACATGATGTCGATGCGCTGCTCGAAGTTCCGCATAAAGATGCCCGTGATACAGACAAAGTCGAGTGTACCCGCTTTACGTAACTGGTTCAGAACAGTCTTGCCGTTAATTGGGGCCGTCTCAAAAAGGAAGGTTTGGAGCGCCTGGAGTTCAGGAAATTCTTTATTAACCGCGTACCCCACAGCTTTCGTCTTCTTCGTGCTTCCCTCTTTGGTAATGAGAATCTGCTTCTTTTTAATGACGTCAGCACGTTCAAGTGCATTCATCTCCGTACGCGCAGTGCGTCGCACTAAACGTGCCCGTCGACTGATTTCGTCGAAGGTAAAATCTTTTGAAGGATTGAATAGAAAAAAGCGAAGGAGTTTCACTCGAGCCGCGCTTCCAAACAGAATTGACAGTGGGTCAGCCATACCAGAAAAATGTACGGAGATTATAGCATCGCCCTACAGCCCTGCCACCTGGACAGTGAAGATAGGAGTGTTGTAACCAAGCATTGCGCTCATGCAAAATGAATATATAGTGGTACCAGAGAGAAGAATCACGGAGTACAAAGACATGCTCACTCCCGCAACGGAGACATCGACAGAGCTTTCGTCCATTGATTATATCGACCAAGAGCTCAAAGCCATCATTACGCGCCGCCTTCGCGGTACAGCAACCGTAGGTGACGTGGAGCGTATGCGAGAACTTACCGTATTACGGATACTGCATACACTCCCCGCTATGCTCCGTAAACGCAGCACTGCGGGACGTAACGAGCTTCAGCGGCCCCTCTAGTCGCACGCCTGTTTTCTACACGGAGACAGGCGTTTTATTATCCTTTTGGTGTAAGGGTCGAACCTGTCTAAACAAGAAAAAGCTCGGATATGTATCCGAGCTTTTTCTTTAAGTGCAATATCGAACTTATTTAAGCTCCACCTTCCCACGAGTCACTAAGTATAATTGTTCCTTACAGGAACTGTCCACTCATTGGATATTTCATATCGTTTTACTCATGAAATCTCTCAATGAGTCTTGCGAAGTGATACTGAATCACTTCTCACGCTTCGCTCCAATTCTACTAAGTGCTCTCGGGCCGTAGAACAGTGTCTAAACACTGTTTTATCCCTGCTTCGTCGCCCTGGAAGGCTCCTCACATCGCTGTGCCTCTAAGGTTGAACTTAAAAAATTTCTTGCCAAAACAAAAAGCTCCCTACGGGGGAGCTTTTTGTTATACCCTTACTTCGAAATAATCTGAGTCTCCTGCAATTACTCTACACCACTTCTTGCATAGTTAGTTACTGTCTCCCATGCTACTTGTTGCATTTTTAATGCCAAAGCATCTGAAGGAGCCGGTATGTCACCACCATACTCATTTTGAAATTGTGCTGGTAATCCAACTGGGCTGCGGCCATATATAGTGGCGTATTGCACCATTCCGACAAAATAGTTACCGATACCATTAGGATGGATATCATCTTCAAACAGTGTCCTGATTGAAGTTACTCCAGGCACCCTTCGAGCTGTAATCTCATCGTGAAGTCGAGCAAATGCTTGACCCACCGGTACGATCATCATTGGCCTACTATTAGTTGGTTTTTGAGCATTAACCGAATCAACAATTGCTTCCCAGCGAGGGAGATCGTTTGCAAGACGAGGTCGCCATGTGAGCGAATCGTAGTCGTCTGAATAACAACCACTTATACCAGTGTCGAGACAGTGCCATGTCTCATAGAGATACACGCGCGCGTCTGGATTGGCAGCGACAGCTAGATTGTAGTAACGAGCAGCATACTCATTAGTACCACTCCAAATAGTATGACTAATAAGTGGAACCGCTTCCGTCATTACTACAGCCTCATAGGTACCTCTTGGAATAGCTACCCGAGCGTTAGTACCTTCTGCAGTACTACCATTTTCCCAGTTTGCCTTTATCGTTGCTCCATTAATAACTTGGTAATCTACGTCACCAGTACCCGACTGACGTTCGACAGCTTGCTGGATGTACTGAGGCATCGAATTCCCACCCACAAGACTATGTCCGATGAGTATTACATCGTCTGACAGTGAGTGTCCCCCACTTTGAACCGGAGTTGGTGTAGGTGTAGGTGTTGGGGTTGGATTTACCACTACATTGACTGATCGAGATACTGTTCCACCAGACCCTGTACAACTCAAGGTGAAGGTCTGAGTGCCAGCAGTATTAAGTGCGGCTGTAGTAAAGCTACCCATAGTTGCTCGTGAACCACTCCATGCACCGCTTGCGGTACAATTGGTAGCATTTGTACTCACCCAACTAATCGTTGCTACTCCACCTTGTGTGACAGAAGTTGGGTTTGAGATGATGGTAAGTATCGGTGCTGGAGTTGGTGTAGGAGTAGGAGTAGGAGTAGGAGTTGGGGTTGGTGACACAGTCGCGAGTCGGAGGAACGAATCTGCAACATAACCATCAACGCCAGAATCAAAGTTTACATAAATCCAGGTATATCCATTGGCGCGCTGAGCAGCCTGGGTACCCACAGTACCTACCCTGCCTAAGGCCTGTGTCCCAAGCGTTGTAGCTGAGGTCCCAAAAGAACTTCGAACGTTAATGGCGTCTGTAGTTGCAACACGACTATTTGCTGGGAACACTGAAGTAACAATCGGGGTAGGAGTTGGTGTAGGTGTAGGAGTTGGGGTTGGAGTTGGGGTTGGAGTTGGGGTTGGGGCTACTCTACTGACCACTACCTTAACTGTCTGAGACACACTACCGCCAGCGCCTGTACAAGTCAGCGTATAATTTCGTGTACCTGCTGTTTTAAATTTGCTACTGATACGAGTGCCCTCAACTGCTCTTGCGCCTTGCCACGCACCACTTGCGATACAAGTTGAAGCATTGGTACTTGACCAAGTAAGTGTTGAACTGCGACCGATAGTAATATTCGTGTTTTCAGCCCTTAAGGTAAGCGTTGGTGCTGGAACTGGATTAGTTGTAGGGGTTGGTGTAGACGTAGGTGTTGTAACCGTATTTAAAACTTGACAGATTTTAAAGACACCTGGAATAGGGTCTGAACCGAAAAAAGTATTAGTGCATGATCCAGTATTTGTAACAGTCTTTTGTGTCCATGCCGTACCTGAACCATAGCGAACAGTTTGTGTTCCAGAGACAGTAAAGTTTTCATTTTCTAGAGAAACTTTTGTCCAAGTATCGGATGATGCCACAGTTATAGCCGTAGTACCTACTACAAGATCATTGTTGGTCGGTGTAGTGGCTAATGGCTGACCTTGTGCGACTACTAATGCTAACAACATCTGCAGTAACGCAACTGTTTCAGTTAATTTTTCTACCATATAGAGAATAATATCACCTCAATATCCCCTGTGTAAGGGCATAGGATAATTAAAAAGTGCGTTTCGTGTGCTTTATTTGTTTTAACATGCTTTTTGAAGATATCCTGCCATAATAAAAACCCTGCTCGGGGCCCTTATTCTATTTTTACTAAAATTGGCTTATTTCAAAGTTATCTTTGTGCCCTCACCAGCCACTAGCTAAAATAGTTCACTTCGTTCCTATTTTAGCACGGCTCGCTGGTTCGGCTCCTACGGAGTCGCCTCACATCGCTGCGCCTCTGGTGCGAAAGTTGAGCTCTCAAATACAAGAAAAACCCGGAGTGGTTACCGAGTTTTTCTTTACATCTAAAATCGAACTTATTTAAGCTCAACCTTCGCACCAGCTTCCTCGAGCTTTGCCTTGAGAGCTTCAGCGTCTTCCTTCTTCATACCAGCCTTAACCTCTGATGGAGCACCATCAACGAGATCCTTAGCTTCCTTAAGACCGAGACCAAGGACTTCCTTAACTACCTTGATTACTGCAATCTTCTGAGCGCCACCGTCTGCGAGTACTACAGTGAATTCACTTTGTACGTCACCAGCGTCGGCTGCAGGACCGGCTGCTACTGCTACTGCAGCTGCAGATACGCCCCACTTCTCTTCAATGGTCTTCACGAGGGTGTTGAGCTCGAGAACAGTCATCTTTTCTACGGCTTCGATGATTTGATCGTTTGTCATAAACTAAATCTAAATGTATTGCTAAATAAGTGAATATGTATCACGAGACTACTTCGTCTCAGCCACCTTACTGAGCACAACAGCAAAACGCTGACGTGGTGAGTTGATGAGCTGTGCGAACATACCGCGGAGTACTGGGAGGGCTGGAATTGACGCAATTTCGGTCATTTCTGCCTTGTCCTTGTATACACCCTGGAAGATACCTCCAGCGATAGCGATACTGTCTTTGTGCTTCAAAGCAAATTCCTTTACGTTCTGTGCCGGCGCGATAGCATCGGTACTGTACGCAATAGCAATTTCGCCGGGGAGTTCGGGCATCGTTCCTTCAAATGCGGTACCGAATACTCGTTCCAAAAGTGTCTTCTTGGCTACAAAGTACCCAACACCTTCTTCACGCATCTTGCGGCGCATGGCGGTGGTGTTAGCCACTGACATACCTTTGAAGTTAACGAACACTACTGAATCAGCAGATGCCTTTACCTCATTGAGCTTCGCGAGAATGATCTCCTTCTTTGCTTTTGTAATTGCCACAATGAATGGGATTACGCGTTCTTATAACTACTATCAGGCCACACATCGCGCCTAGGCGACGGAGGCTCGTTCGACCCCAAATTCTGGATGAAAACATCCGTAGAGAAATTGGACCTCGGCTGGCGCACTACGCTGTAGCACATTACTGAAACGTGACCCGTTCCAACCCGCTGTCTTAAGCCTGACGGGGGTTACTATACCAGAATTATATAAAAAGAAAAGCGGCAGGCTTTTGGCCTGCCGCACACCTCACGACGCCATTGCGGCATCAGCTTCTGCCTTCGCAAAAAGCACAATCTTGTTGGCTGGCGTAAACGCCAAGCCACCAAAACCACCTATAACGAGACCAATCACCTCAATGCGATGCCGACAGTGCCCCCACGAGTACGGCGTGGTTTTGGGGTGTGCTGCCTGGAGAAATTCGTGCTCTTTTTCACGAATGAGCGTCGCCAAGTCGCTCTCACCGTCCCACTCAATATCTCCCCCACCCACTTCCTCGACACGGGACGAATCACTCCCGTACGAGCTCGTGGTGTAGTCGTAGCGCTTTCTATAGCGAACGGTCAGTCGCATAATCACCTCCACGTTGGTTTCACTCTATCCGCGATAGTACCAGATTATTTTAAAATGCCAAACAATTGGTTTATACCAAAACAAGACCTGAACAAACTTGTCTAGGCCTCGTTCTGGTGAATTTGTTTTAAAAGATACAACTTATACCTCCTCGTTTTGACGCTTGAGCTGCTCGGCTTTATGGCCGATGAGGTTGGTGGTCAGCTGGAGCGTTGAAGCCACTGAAGACAGCGCGAGAATGAGGACCGGCACGTACGCGTAGGGCGTTAGGAGGTAGAAGAACGTGACCGTAGCCGTAGCCCACATACCAAAGCACCAAAGGCACGAAAGGAGATCAGCGAGCGTTCGCCGCGGGCCCGTGGCTGGCTTTACCAACACCACTTCCCCACGCTTGTTGAGAGTCGCATCGTAAAATTGCTCACGAAAAAACTTCATGAGCGCATCATAGACAAAGAGACGGATAAGGCGATGACTGGCGAGCGCAATGAGTGCAAAATCGACCAGCGTTAGGCTCGCAAGCTCACGATAGCTTTCCGTTTCTAAAATAATTGCCCCCATTCCCACGAGACAGAGAAAGAAGACCCCAAAGACGACGTTCCAAAAGTATTGATCGGTGATGCGAATCATATGGTCGATATCGTTACGCGCTGATGACGCCAACTACCAAAACCAACATGAGCGTTGTGGCAATTACCGCGATAAAGCTGAAGACGAACTTGTAAAAGGTTTTATTGAAAAGCTTCATAGTGTCATTAGTATACCAGAGCTAAGATGGTCAACACGCAGCTAGATACACAGAGTAACATGAAGCATCTTTCTGCCCAGGCGAGGCCTAGGCAATTTGCCTAGGCCTCGCCTGGGCAGAAAGACTATCTATCGCAGCACTCCAGCCGCTCTATTTTACTCCTGCACATTTAATAGTTCGCGGTACCTCAACCACTCCTTAAGTTCCTCCATATGCTCTGCTGCAGTAGTGAAATACTCTGGAAATGGCTTCAAGTCAATAATGCTTTTTACTGGACGATCCAGGCCTGCGTACTCGCCTAAACTACTATATTTGAAATGTTTCAAGAACTCAGCTGCACTCTCCCCTGCTTCATTACGCTCACTCCATAATTTAACCGGATTGAGGTGAATATATGCATATAAATACTTAAGATACACATCACTGTCTGCATGCTTCGCCTTAAACGGACCTTCAAATAAGGTGCCGCTGCGATCGTATTTTTTATTAAAGTACATTGAGTAACTTGTACCAAGCTTGTTCATAAAACGCGAAACTCCATCATCAACCAAGGGAGTGAGTAATACATGAAAATGGTTAGGCATTAAACAGTAGGCGCCAATGGCTACCACTGGTTCTCCACGATCATACGTGTACACTGAATCAGTAACGCGTCTTACATTACGCACATTAACACTCTGTTGACTATTAGAGAGATACAACAAGTCCATGAAACGTACACAATCACCCGCATCAGAAAAAATCGGACGCTTGTCTGTACCGCGATTGTATACGTGATAAAACTCGCCAGGAGCAAATATCAATGAACGTGTAACCATCACTTACATAGTAGCAATTAAATAATGAGCTCAACAAATAACTTTTGCCCAGGGAAGCCCTAGGCAAACTTGCCTAGGGCTTCCCTGGGCGGGGTATTAGTCACTTATTGGCCGTTGGGTGTGGTGCAAGGAAAATTGAGACAACAAAAAACTCCCCGAAGGGAGTTTTTTGTTTGGTTGGTTTTTAACCTACCCTACTAACTCAAAGAGTTAGAAAGTAAGACTAAGACCAGCTGATGTTTCGTCAATCTCAATACCACCAACAGTGTCAACAGTTACACGGTATGTACCGTTGTCAGCAAGTTCAGCAGTAGTGAAGGTTACGTCGAGAACGAAGGTAGCTTCGTCACCGTCAGCGATAACCCATCCTGAAGCGTCAGCTGTTGCATCTCCTGAAACAAGAGTAATAGCAGCTACGTCGATAGTTGCATCAGTACCAGTGGTAGTGAAGCGAACATCGTCAGTACCGCCATTTACAGCAGCCTTGTTAGCAACGTTGAAGTCAAAGTTATCATCCTCAGCACCAATGGTGAATTCGAATGAGATTGTACCAGCGTCGCCAGCTTCGTTACGGTCAACTGTGAATGAAGTGTCAGATACTACTGGAACAACAGTACGGAGAGCATGGGTCTCTGAATCGAGGCCTTCACCGTTGATTGTCATTTCAGTTTCATCGTTACCGTTTGAGTCTTCAGCATCATCGATAGATGTGAGTTCTACAGTAACATCTGAAGCTGTACCTGCATCATCAGAGCCCTTGAAGATAAGTGCTACAGTGAATTCTTCAGTTGCATCAGCATCAATCATGATACCGAGGTTTTCGAATTCAACTACACCGCCAGTTGGAACTGATTCTGAACCAATTTCATCTGAACCCATGTAGAGGATAGCTTCCTCAACAACGAGAGCTTCGTCTGTTACACCGGTGGTGAGAACAGTTACGGTGAGGTCGTTGATTTCAACGTCAACTCCGTTGTTTTCTTCGATTTCAAAGACGAATACTTCGTACTCATCTGATTCATCGTCACCGTCTTCAATCTTGAGGGTAGTTGCATCAGGATTGTCTGATGAAGCCTGTACATCAAGATCACCAGTTTCTTCTTCATCGAAACTGAAACTATCCTGTGCGTCAGCATCTTCAGTATCACTGAAGCCCTTTCCATCTACGAAGCGGATTTCATCAGCGTCAACATCCCAAGCTGTACCGAGGTCAGCTGAGTCGAGGTTGCTTACAACTTCGAAACCAACTTGCATCTCTGGCTCGTCGTTGTCAGCAAAGACAAGACCGAGGTTTGAGAAACGGATACGGTAGTCATCTCCTGAGAGACCGAGCTCATCGTAATCGTCTTGATCAAAGTCTTCTACATCTACTTCAGCTACTTCTTCACCGTCTACCATAAGGAAGGCGCGAACGAAGTAATCTTCAGCATCTTCAGACTCTGCTCCGTCTTCAGCAGCGTATACATCGATACGATCGATTTCTACGTCACCTTCAACTTCAACGTCGAATGCGAGCACACCACCTTCCTGACCTTCTTCGAGAGAAGATTCATCAGCTGAAGCTGAAGAAACGGTGATAGAACCTTCGTCGTTACCGAGTTCACCTGAACCAGTTTCGGTTTCAGTGTCCTCATCGTCTTCATCGTCAGTTGCTGGTACGCACTTTGCGTCCATAGCAGCCTTCGTGAGTGGACCGTAGTAACCTGCAGCTGGTGATACACCGTTAGCAGCTTGCCATGCAGCAAGAGCAGACTGTGTCTGTGCACCGAAGTATCCGGTAGCGCCAGCTGGGATTGACTGTCCCATTGAAATAAGTGCGTTCTGGAGAGCTGTAACTTCAGCACCCTGTGAACCCATAGTCAACGGAGCAGCTGGTGTTGTACAACCAGTTGTTGTCGTTGTGGTAGTTGTTGTGGTTGAAAGTGAGCCGATCTGTGCCATAAGGGCAGCGATCTGCGCTTGCAACTCTTCTACTGTCTGCGCCTGTGCAGGAGCAACGAGTGAGAAGAGCATTGCCACGGTTACAAAAGCTACTGAAAGCTTTGCAACTGAATTTTGTGCAATAGTCATATCGGTAAATTACTTTTAAAGCAATTACTTAATTAATGAATCTTATAAATATGAATTAATTCATATTCGCAAAGGGCATTCCTACCCTTTACCGAACATCACTAACCTCCCCCGTTAACGAGAAGGGTAGCTGCGGGTTCAAACTATATATAGGAGGACATACGCAACCGTGGGAGAACAAGGAAGCTATATATAGGAGGACACGTTTTATAACGCGCCGTGACAGCGCGGTTTATTGGATATGAAATCGCTTTGGGGAGCGACCACTCTACGGAGCACACCGTCATATATATGACAGGTACTACGCGGTGTATGCCAATGAACAGAGTCCTCGGGGGCAGGCCTTCAAAAAAAGCGTGCCCTGGACACCCCTCTAGTATACCGTGCTTTAGAAGCTATGTGTTCCACTTTTGTGGATAGCGGAAAGCCCGGCCTAGTCGGGAATAGCAACAAGCATACGGTTTTATCGACAATAGTCAATGAAAACTGATGGCTTTTGCTCTCCCTATGAAGACGTATTACCCCTTCGGTTCTTACGAAACGAAAACGGCACACAATGTATCACGACATGATTTAGAGGTACACGCAAGCGGTCATATCTCCATCACTAAAATGATCTGCAGTGCCTCCGTAACTATATTACGCTCCGAAGGACACAACGTAACAATTGCGTAACGTGTCTGTTTAATGTCTTTTGCTACAGAGACGCATTATGAGACAGAACGACAAGTTGTATGCTTTAAAACTAACTCAATAATGAGTATTTTGACCAACGGCGTTCACCTTGTCGCTTTACGACGTTTTCATCAATCATGGCGTTAAGTTCGCGTTGGATTGTCTTTTCACTTACGTCGTTTATGATTTCAGAAATGTCTTTTATAGTCGCTTCACCCTTGGCACCGAGAATCGTGGCGATGCGGACGCGGCGATCGTTGCCTACCGGTGCCGCCGGCGCAGGGGTGCCGCCAGCAGTTTCTGGCTTTGGGTTCGCGATACTTCGCTTCCCTTCTCCACGCGCTTCATTGCGTCGTGTATTACTCCCTCCTTCACTACTACCAAAGAAGTTTGTTGGAAACGCAGTATTGGGATTGATGTATTCGGCGAGACCACGAAGGACGTTCCCTATCTCGCTCGTCATGACGAGGAGTACTTCTTCGGTAATGACTCCGGCTGCAGCCACGACACGCAAGGTACTTTCAAGTCCGATGAGTGACTGCGCGAATTGTTCGAGGACTTCACGTGAGTTGGCCGGTTTCACCTCAAGAGTACGTAGGGCGTTCTCGTGGGCGAAGTGTGCCTTTGAAGCGAGGTTACTCGTGTGTGTCTCTGAACGCTTCTCTACCTCAATGTTGTTCAATATATAAAAGACGACCGAGACGATTTTCTCTGTCTTTTTAAAAATGTGCTGGTAGTACCTCTCGTTGTGAAGAAACTTCTGGAAGTTGTTGTCGTTTATAAACGTGTCCTTTGGTGGCATGTATAGTGTCTTTAATAAAAGTCATAAAATCGTCTCGGACAAGCTCTCTGTACTATATACCCTTATAGGACTTTTGCAACCAGTCCGTAATCGACATACGGCTTTCTATAGCCACAAAATTGCCAGCCTAACGTGGTAGAATAGCGGCATTACTTGAAACCTTTTTACCTATGTCCAAGCGCAAGAAGCCAACTGCTAAGCCAGAACGAAAACCTGTTTTTGATGACCTGAAGCCGCAAACAAAGCAGGCGATTGGGGCGGTCTTTTTGTTGTTTCTTGCGATCCTCTTGACGCTCTCGCTCTTCTCGATGGCTGGCATGGTAGGCAACTGGATCTACGTGGCCCTGGAGTTTCTTTTTGGTGCTGGTGCTTACCTAGCTCCCTTGGCCTGTCTTCTCTACGTGTACGCCTTCTTAAATCCGAAGGATAACGAAGAAGTAAGTACCTCGAAGATAGTTGGTATCGCACTCTTCTTTGTCTCGCTCCTTGGCTTCATGGCGCTCTACGAGAAGGGCTTTGGCGGCATCGCAGGAAGTGCACTGGCATTCCCTATTTCGTACCTTATGGGCGGCTTAGCTACCGGCATTGTGCTCTTTATGGTGTCGCTCATTGGTGTATTCCTCACCTTCAATACACACCTTTCCCTCGCCCACCTCTTTAAGAAGAAAGAGCCGCTCCCTGAAGGAGAAGACATCGAGAAGATTGGAGCTGCCGTCGCTAAGGCGGAAGAAGCTGATGAAGACGAGGAGGAAGGTGAGGATGATTTAGAAGATGAAGTAGCGGAGAATCTGGAGGCACCAAAGAAGTCGCCTCTTAAGGTGACTGAACGACTCGGGCTTAAAAAGCCGACGAGTGACTTTGCGGTTTCAAATTTTGAAGGACCATACGCACCACCACCACTTTCACTCTTGAGTAAAGGAAAAGGCAAGGCCAACACCGGCGACGTGAAGGCGCGCGCCAACACGATTAAGCAGACGCTGCGCAACTTCGGCATTGAAGTGGAAATGGACCAAGTAGAGGTTGGCCCGGCGATTACCCGCTACGCCCTAAAGCCTGCCCAAGGGGTGAAGATTGCGCGCATCGTTGGTTTGCAGCGCGAGCTTGAGCTCGGTCTCGCGGCCGGCACCATTCGTATCGAGGCGCCAATTCCAGGCAAGTCACTCGTGGGTATTGAGGTACCAAACATTGAAAAAGCCGTCATCGGCCTCGCGTCACTGATGGCTTCGCCTGAGTTTACTGACTCCCCTAACCCACTCATGGTGGCACTCGGAAAAGACATTACCGGCAAAGCCCACTTTGCGAACGTCGCGCGTATGCCACACGGCCTCATTGCCGGTACGACTGGTTCGGGTAAGTCGGTGATGATCCATAACCTCATCATTTCCCTCCTCTACCGTAATTCTCCGGAGCAACTTCGCTTTATCATGGTGGACCCAAAGCGCGTTGAGCTCACCCTGTACGATGGTATTCCACACCTCATGGGTACCGTGATTACTGACGCTAAGAAAGCCCTCATGGCACTCAAATGGGCGGTAAAGGAAATGGAGCGACGGTACGACATTCTGCAGTCGAAGAAAGTGCAGAACATTGCCTCGTACCACAAGAACATCTACAAGCCAGCTAAGGATGCTTACGAGAAAGAACTTAAGGTAATCGATAACACCAAAGAAGATCCCGACGAGGAACCAGCGGAAGACGAAGCAGCAACAAAGCTTCCTGAAGCATTACCGTACATCGTGATTGTGATGGACGAACTCGCCGACCTCATGCACGCGTACCCGCGCGAGCTTGAAGCAGCTATTGTACGCTTGGCCCAGATGAGTCGTGCGGTGGGTATTCACCTTCTCCTCGCGACCCAACGCCCGTCGGTCAACGTTATTACCGGCACCATTAAGGCCAATATCCCAACACGCCTCGCGATGCAGGTAGCGTCACAAATTGACTCCCGCACTATTCTTGACCAGGTGGGTGCTGAAAAGCTTCTTGGCCAAGGAGACATGCTCTTCCTCTCAGGCGAGCTTTCAAAGCCAACGCGCCTCCTCTCAGCCTTCGTCTCAGAAGAAGAAGTAAAGAAAGTGGTGGAATTCTTGAAACGGCAGATTTTCACCCTCGATTCTGTCGATTTTGAAGCTAAAGGTGAAGGTGGTAGCGAAGGTTCTATTTACGGTAGCGATCTTGATGATTCTGATGAAGGTGACGAGCTTTACGCTGAAGCGAAGCAAATGGTAATTGATAACGGCAAGGCATCTACCTCGTTCTTGCAGCGCCGACTCCGTATTGGGTACTCACGGGCTGCCCGCCTCATTGATCTCCTTGAAGACCAAGGCGTGATTGGACCAGCCGATGGCGCGAAGCCGCGTGCGATCCTTAACGGTGGCAGTAAGAACAGTGATAGTGATGACGAAGGCGAAGACGAATCATACAGTTAAACCGTTATGGCTCCACTCTTTACCCGTTTTGATTTCCGCACCAGTCTCTACTACGCCTTTTTAGTGTTTGTCGGTATCCTTTTTCTTGTCTACACCGTGTTTCAGGCGCGCTTTATCCTAGCTGGGCCACAAATTGACTTCGCAAACTCGCTCGCCAGTGTGCAAGAAGAGCGTGTCGTCATGCTTGAGGGTACAACGGCTAATATTGTCCGTCTTACCCTTAATGGTCGGGAGATTTATACCGACAAAGATGGGTATTTTAAAGAGGCGCTCATCCTTGAGAACGGGTATACTGTAGCTACCTTAGAAGCGCACGATCGCTACGGGCGGACCGAAGATGTCACGAAGACCTTTGTGTACACCCCTGCCCTTGTGCGCGAGTAATCGGGGCTTTCTGTACGAACACTATTACTACGTAATACGAAATATATGGCAGTCAAAAAAGCAGCAAAGAAAGTTTTGAAAGATAAGGTTGGTGAACGCAATACTTCAGAAAAACACAGCATGGCAGACATCGCGGAGACACTCCGCAGCCTCAAGACAAAATTTGGCGACGAGGCCATTATGATGCTCTCTGACAGCAAGAAAGTTGATATTGATTCTATTTCGACTGGCTCAATTGGTCTTGATGACGCTCTTGGTATCGGCGGCTTTCCGCGTGGACGTATTATTGAAATTTTTGGCCCAGAATCGTCGGGTAAGACAACCCTCTCGCTTCACGCCGTAGCCGAAGCACAGAAAGGTGGTGGTATTTGCGCCTTTATCGACGCTGAGCACGCGATGGACCCTGAGTACGCACGCGCAATTGGGGTAAAACTCGACGAACTCCTCATCTCACAGCCAGATACCGGTGAACAGGCTTTGGAGATTGTGGAATCACTCGTCCGTTCAGGCAAGATTGACGTAATCGTTATCGACTCCGTAGCTGCCCTCACCCCGAAGGATGAAATCGAAGGTGCGATGGGTGCACACCATGTGGGTAAACAGGCGCGCTTGATGAGCCAAGCACTTCGCAAGCTTACCGGTATTGTCGCCAAGAGTAAGACGGTGGTTATTTTCATCAACCAGATCCGCATGCAGGTAGGCGTGATGTTTGGCAACCCAGAGACTACCCCAGGTGGTAAGGCACTCAAGTTCTACACCTCTGTTCGCCTCGATATTCGTCGCATTGCGCAGATTAAAAAGGGTGAAGAAGTGGTTGGTGGTCGGCACCGCGTGAAAGTAGTAAAGAACAAGGTGGCTGCCCCATTCCGCTCAACCGAGTTTGACCTTATTTACGGCGAAGGGATCAGTACCGAAGGCGAAATGCTTGCGCTTGGTGAGAAGTTTAAGTTCATCAAGAAGTCAGGTTCATCATACTCATACCTCCCTCCTGGTGGCGATGAATCAACTGAAGTGAAGCTTGGCCGCGGCTACGATGCGTCACGCACATTCCTCCGTAACGAGAAGAAGCTTTCAGCTGAAATCATGAAGCATATTCGAAAGGCGCTCAAGGAAGAAGGTGCGACGGCAGTGGTTGCCAGCAAGAGCAGTAGTGCAAGCGATGACGAGAGCGAAAGTACCCCTGAGGCTGAATAATCACCATGCAACTCGACGAATCGTTCATAACGTTCACTATTGGTAGCATTCTGTTTGTCACTGTTGGCTTTTACCTTGCGTATCGCTTTGGACGAAATAAAACCTCGTTTACCTGGAGCGCCTACATCGCCCTCCTCCTCCCGCCAACGCTCGTTGTACTCTGGTATGCCTACTATGTAAACATAAAGGTGCTCATACTCTATGCCCTATCGGCAATCGTGGGCTTTATGGCCGAATACATCCTTGGCTTCACGTACCACAAAGTACTCAATCGTAAGCTCTGGAAATACGATACGGACGCATACGCAGTTGCTGAGTACACCAGCTGGCTCACCCTCCCCATGTGGGGTATTGCTGGATTTGTCTTTTGGATGGTGGCAAAAATTGCTGGACTATAGTAGAAGCAATAAAAAG
>JACCDU010163833.1_pt1 | contig 15492 bp, 5 predicted proteins | sample 7446081 | NCBI WGS metagenome assembly JACCDU01 (sample SAMN15323447, study PRJNA562643) | freshwater metagenome | isolation source: river surface water | place: USA:Blue River Watershed | collected 2017-08-17
CGGGCAACGCCATCAAAACCGCCGGTCGCGACAAAACCACGGGCGAGATTCGCGCCTTTCCCACTGCCAACTTTGACCGCATCATCCAGATCAACCTGGTCGGCACCTTCCGCTGCATTGCCAAATCGGCCGCCGGCATGTTGTCGGTGGATTTGACGGACGAAGGCGAACGCGGCGTCATCATCAACACCGCCTCGGTCGCTGCGCAAGACGGGCAAATGGGCCAAGCCAGCTACTCTGCCAGCAAGGCCGCGATTGTGGGCATGACCCTACCGATTGCGCGCGACTTGATGGGCGAGGGCATTCGCGTCAACACCATCTTGCCCGGCATCTTCAACACGCCCCTGTTGCAAGGCGCGCCAGACAACGTCAAAGCCGCCTTGGCCGCGTCGGTGCCGTTCCCCAAGCGCTTGGGCGAGCCCGACGAGTACGCCCACCTGGCCGAAACCCTGATCACCAACCGGTACATGAACGGCGAATGCATCCGCATTGACGGCGCGATTCGCATGGCGCCCCGATGAGGTAAAAAGTGCTAAGTGATTGGACGCATGGTGTATCGATTGCCAACAATTCACGTTTGCTTGCTATGTTGTGGGCCAGGTCATCGGTTTTACCTGACCATCACCACCCAACGTGAACTGGTGAATCTCTTGTCCTGCAAAAACACTTTCACGCAAGTCTTTCAATACCTCCTGCGCACCGCCAAATGGCGTACACAGGTCAACAATCCACACCTCTTCACCGGATTTCCAATCTGAAGGCATGAGGTGATGCGGTGCTTTTTGGTATCGCTTAGCCGCCTCTTCTGAGAGGTAGGCCCACGACACATATGCAAGTGGCGCTTTGTCTCGCATGTAGAGTTTGGCTTGATCGTGCAGTAAAGGTGGCATCACACGCCATTCCAACTCACTCAGCAGGGTGTGACGGGTGGCGTTTTGTTGCATCATCAGCCAACTCACGGCGCCAAGCAAAGGAATTTTGCTCATGACCTTCTCAGCTTGTTGCTTGGCCAGTTCTACCAAAGCACTGTTATCTTGTGGTTGTGTCATCGTCTTGTGCTTTCTGTTCAAGTTCTAAAGATTTCTCCAAGGCTTGCAAGTCTTCAGGTAACAATGAACCCGTTGCCGCTTTGAGCTTCAGGCCCTGCATGGCAGCATCTGCGCGAGCCTTACTCAAATCACGCATTGCTGTGTAAAGCTGTTGCTCAGCATTCAACACATCTGGGTTGATACGCGTGCCAATATTGAATCCGATCTTGTTCGACTCCACCGCATTGCGCCCAGCCTCAACAGCCACCTCTAGCGCCATTACTTGGGCCTGCCCATTTATCACACCTGCATAAGCTTGGCGCACGGAGCTGCTTGCTTGACGCTGCGCTCCTACCAAGTCTTCACGAGCCTTCTTCTCTAAAGCAATAGACTCTCGCACTTTCGATTGTGTTGCACCTCCTGCAAACAAAGGAATGTTGAGCTGAATACCGCGCTGAAACGAATTCACCCGCGTCGACAAATCAGCCGGTGAACTCAATGAGCCTGAGTTGTAATTGCGCCCCTTGTTCGCCACAAAATCCAGCGTGGGCGCATGCGCTGCATAGCTCTTATTCACTTCTTGATGTGCCACATCCAACGCCGATTGCTGAATTTTGATTTGTGGATTACCTGACACCGCCGCGGCCAGCCACTCGTTCACACCACCTTGGAGCGTGGGCAAATTTTTGGTCAAACGCATCGGTGGCAAATTCATCTGCTCACCGACCAATCGTTCAAGCTCAGCCTGCTTGGTCACCACGTCGTTTTCAGCGGCCACATGTTGTGCCTTGGCTAAAGCATGTTTGGCTTTGGCTTCATGCACATCGGTGATCGTGCCCGTGCCCACATTAAAGGTTCGTTCAGCCAGCGTCAATTGCTCACCAATCGCCTGAACTTGCGCACGCGTCACCTGCAGGCTTTCTTGGGCCACTTGAAAATCAAAATACGCCTGCGCTGCTCGCACCATCAAGTCTTGCTCAGCCAACAAAAACTGCTCTTGTGCTTGTCTGGTTTGAGCATTGCCTTGTGCATACGCCGCCACATTGCCAAAACGAATGATGGGCTGCGTCACCTGCATGGACCAGTTCCAATTGCGCACATCCCGATGCACATAAGGCGCTTCAGAAAACGACGCATCTCCCATTTGGTGATTTTTGGCTCCCACAGCATTCACTGTAGGCCACAGGCCGGCACGTCCTTGCACAGTTTTTTCTAACCCAGCCTCCAATGTTCGGCGCGCCGCGTTGTACTGTGTGTCGTTTTGCATGGCTTTTTGGTACACATCCATCAAGGACTGGGCGCTGAGCGAAGACCATGCACCGAACCCTCCAAAACAGACCACCATGAGCCGCACCATCAGTGGATTCAAAGCAAATGCTTTTTTATCTCTCACGCATCGTCTCCTGCTTGTAGCGAAGCATCGGTGCGATCAGATACTCAATCAAACGACGCTCATCCGTGCGAATGTCCGATGTGATGTTCATACCTGCGGTCACCACGCCTTTGTTGCCATTGACCACGTTGGGCGTTTGCATTTGAGCCAGTTTGATACGTATCGGATACACCAGCCCCAACTTTTGGTCTTGCACGGCATCTGTGCCCACCCACTGCACCTCGCCTTCGATATAGCCATAACGGGTGAAGTCATAGGTCTCCACCTTGTTGATCACGCGTTGCCCCACATGCAGGTGACCAATGTCACGGTTGATCACTTGGGCCTCAACTTCCAAGGGCGTGTTTTCTGGCACCACCGTCAAAATAGGTTGAGCCGCAGTCACCACACCCCCTACGGTTGTTACCGCCAGCTGTTGCACCACACCATCAATAGGTGCGCGCAAAGTTTGCATGGTTAAGCGTTGATTCGCTTTGACAAACTCCTGCTTGGCTGCATCTCGCTTCTTAGTCGCCTCGACCAACTCCGACCCCACTCTGGCGCGGTACTCAGCCAAGGCTTGGTTGCGTTGCGCCATCGCCGCTTGGTAGTTGGATTGAGCCTCTTTCAGATTTTCAGACTGAACTGCCAAATCTTTTTCAGCCTTGCTCAGCTCTAACTTGGAGTCAATCAAACTCGTTTTAGACACATGGCCTGTTTTGGCTAAGTCTTCGCGCATGTCATGCTTTTCACGCGTCAAGGGCAAGCTGCTTTTGAGTTCACTCACGGTGCTGATCGCTGCCTGCAAGTTAGCATGCCTGCGCGACACATCTGCCTCTGTGGATGCCAACTTGGCTCTTTGCTCTGTCAATCGGCTTTGCAGCATGGCTTGTTGGTTCAGCACCGTGGTTTGTGGCATGTCCTTCGGTGCCGCAAACTTAGGCTTGCCTTCAATCTGAGCGGTCAGACGCAATACCTCAGCTTCGGTCTCCCAGAACTCGTTTTGCAAACGGTCGTGATCGGCCCCTGCATTGGTGGGGTCAAGCTCTACCAACACATCACCTGCCTTCACGCTTTGACCATCGCGCACATGGATGGCTCTCACTAAGCCGGGATCCAAAGGCTGGATGACCTTGCTCTTGCCTGATGGAATCACCTTGCCTTGTGCCGACACCACAATGTCCATCTTGGCAAAACAGGCGAACAACAAAGCAACTGCTGTCATGCCACAAATACCCAGTGTCACCATGCGCACCACATGTGAAGGTGGGCGCACCTGCATGGCTAACGCAGCCGAACTGAATGGATTAGAAATTTCACTCATGCTGCACGCCCCTCCATCTCTAAAACTTGGTGCGCCTTGTACAAAGACGCATAACGGCCACTCAGCTGCATCAAGCTCGCATGGTTTCCTGTCTCAATCAAACGACCGCCATCCAGCACCAGCAGCCGATCAGCTAAACGCAAGGTAGACAAACGGTGTGCCACGATCACCACGGTTCGCCCCTTGGCAATCGAGGCCATGTTGTCGTGAATCAGTCGTTCACTCTCGTAGTCCAGCGAAGCAGTGGCTTCGTCTAACAACAAGAGCTTGGGGTTGGTTGACAAAGCGCGGGCAATGGCAATGCGCGCGCGTTGCCCACCGCTGAGCTTGCTGCCGCGCTCGCCAATGACGGTGTCATACCCTTCGGGCAGTTGCAAAATAAACTCGTGTGCACCTGCCAGCTTTGCGGCGTGCATCACAGCGTCCATGCTCAAGCTGGCATCGGCCAAAGCAATGTTCTCGCGCACACTGCGGTTGAACAACAAGGTGTCTTGACCCACCACCCCCATTTGACGGCGCAGCCATGAGGTGTCCACCAAATTCAAGTCCATGCCGTCAATCAAGATACGGCCACTCTCGGGGGTGTAAAGCCGCTGCATCAAACGCATCAAGGTGGTCTTACCCGCACCGGAGACACCCACTACACCAATGATTTCGCCAGGTTGAATTTCGAAACTCAAGTCGGTCAGTACTTCGGGCGCTTGTGGGCTGTATCTGAAACCCACATGTTCAAACGTCACTTTGCCCTGTACATCGGGTGGTGTGGATCGGTTAGCCCTAAACGCAGGCTCGGGCGGCGCATCCATGATGTCGCCCAAGCGTTTGATGCTCACCTTCATCTGTGTGAAGTCTTGCCACAGTGAAGATAACTTCAAAATAGGCGCATTCACGCGGCCACTGAGCATGTTGAAGGCAATCAAACCACCTACAGTCAAATCGCCATCAATCACCAAGCGAGCACCCAACCATAGCAATGCGACGGTCAGCACCTTGCTAGCCATGCTGATAAATTGGTTGGTGGCATTGCCTAAGTGCCCACCTTCAAACGAAGTGTTCACGTAGCCGGCCAAACGCTTCTCCCACTCGCGCTGCCATTGCGGCTCTACCGCAAGGCTTTTAAGGGTTTCCATGGAGGTGACGGTCTCCACCAAGTAGGCTTGGTTTTCTGCGCCGAGAGCAAACTTGTCTTCTAACTTTTTGCGTAGCAGTGGTGTGATCACTGCCGACGCTCCAAAAAACACAGGTAATGCGGCAATCACCACCATCGTCAAGGCCACGCTGTAATAAAACATCACACCGAGGTACACGATGGCAAACAGCAAATCTAGCCAACTGGTTAAAGCTTGGCCAGTGAGGAAGTTGCGTGCGTTTTCCAACTCTCGCACGCGGGCCACGGTGTCACCACTGCGGCGACTTTCAAAATACGACAACGGCAAGTGCAACAAATGCTTGAACAGCTTAGCCCCCAACTCCACATCCACACGGTTGGTGGTGTGGCTCAGCAAGTAGTGCCGCATAGCCCCTAACGCCACCTCAAAAATGCTCACGCCCAACAAAGCCACGACCATCACATCCAACGTAGAGAGCGTACGGTTGGTCAACACCTTGTCAATCACCACCTGAAAAATCAGCGGTGTGATGAGCGCAATGATTTGCACAAAAAGCGATGCCAATAACACCTCACCCATGAGCTGCTTGTATTTCTTGAGTGATTGCCAGAACCACGCAATGCCAAATGCTTCTTGACTGGCTGCGGTTTCACCTTGGTTGTGAGCGGCGAGTTTGACACTGGGTGTAGCCTCAATCCACTCACCCGCAAAGAGTTGGTCAAACTCTTGCAACGTCACTTGGTTGGGCATGCTCTGGCCTGATTTTTGAACCACCACCCGCGTGTTATCTGGGTTAGTTGCTTCCATCATCTTGCCCACCAGCATCATGCCCCCGTCGTTGGTGGGCATCAAAGCGGGCAATGTGGCGGCTTGCAGGTTTTGACGCAAGCCTTTTTTCAAACGAGCCTCAAACCCCAAGGTGTGTAGCGCTTGCAAAGTTTCACCCACACCAAAAGGCTCAAGATGACCTTCTTTGTCATAGCTGGCAAACTGGTGCTTGAGCTGGTCGAGTTCTAAATGTTGGTGATGCAGCTGGCCGTAGAGCTGCAAGAGTTCAAGCTCTTTGAGTTCGTGTTCTTCTGTCAAAGCTTTGTTCCCGAGTTTGTTTTTAAATTTCTCATCCAGCGTGCGAGAGTTGGTGCGAGCCATCCGGTGGTGCCACCAACATGTCGTGCAGCTGCACATCTGACTCAATGGGCACAAAACCCAATGGCGTGCTGTCTATGGCTACGGCTGTATTGCAGATTTGGTTGAACAGCAAGGCCTGACGGATGATTTCTGCTCTTTGGGCATCAGCTGCTGAGGTGTCCACCATCTGCGGCTCTGCATGCCCAGCTTCATAAGCCAACATGGTGTCGGCCACCACACCTGTGCTGCCATCGGTGCGGGTGAATGCGGCGTTACCCATCACGGTGGCATCGGTTTCGCCACTACCGCTGTTGACGAGTAAGGTGCCTGCATCGCGCACTTGACCGTCTGAGTGGAGATTGATACTGGCTATGCCTAGTTCGGTAAGTGTTTTGAATTCACCGGTATCTGTTACGCCGTTGCCGTTGGCGTCTTGCCACACGGCGAATTCGGCAAACTTATCGTCTGCTGCATCCAGCAAACCATCGCCGTTGGTATCCAGTGCCTGCAAACCTTCCAAGTCGGTTTGTGCGCCTGCTTTGAGGGTTTGGAAACCGAACTCTGAAGCGTCTGTGATTTGGTGGTTATGGTCTTTGTCCCAGACCAACACGCCATCGTCGTTACCTGCCCAGGCCATTTTGTCGCCGAGGCCATCACGGTTGACGTCTATTGAAACATGGGAATTTTGAATTGATGTGAAATGAACGCCGTCACCGTTCAAGTCCATGACCAAGGGTGGGTAGTAATAGCCGTAATGTGCCGAGCTGAAATTCCATAAACTCGGGCCTGATGGATTTGTGCCATCCATGTTCCAAGTAAAGTAATTGACTAACCCTTTCTCGTCCACCAACTTCCAAGTCACTTCCAAGTGATCGATGTAAGAGTATCCAGCGAAACGCGTGTTCCAACTCAAACGATGATTCACTGAATCAATACCAACCCCTGCTTGGTCTTGCGTGAAAGATTGAGATGCATAGCCATCGACATTTCCTTGGGCTGAATAAAAGGAAATTTGTACTGTCTCTGGATTCTCATCCACTACGTTGTAATAAAAATGGCCATCAATCAAATGCCGCCACGTTCTATCTGTAGTGCTTATCCACGTACCCCTTATATCTTGAATTAAGGGATACAAATTGGGTGGCTGCTTAACATCCACAAAAGCCGTCGCCCAAGCCTGTCCGCCATGCCCGTCGTCGGCTAAATAATCAAACGACGCAGCCCCTGTAAAACCCGCGATGGCAACAAACTGCACTGCACCATTCACGATGGCCACATGCCCATTGGCATGATCACGCACTGCGCTGACAGTAATCGCATCGCCTTCAGCATCTGTGTCATTGCTGGTGAGTTGGTTGAACGCAATTGTCAGTGTGCTGTTGTTATAGGTTGTGAACTGATCATCCACCGCCACAGGCACATCGTTGACTGCCGCCACAGGTATCACGGCCTGCACAATTGCCGACTCCAGGCCCATGGCATCACGCACCTTGTATTCGAAAGTGGCGTTGCCATTGAAGTTGGTTCTAGGCGTGAACACTACATTGCCATTGGCATCCAGGCTCACTGAACCCCCTGTAGCATTGCCCACCCAAATCACACTCAACGCACTGTCGGGGTCGTCACTGTCGTGATCGTTGGCAAGCAAGGTAGCTTTGTTGATATTGAACACCGCATCTTCACTTGCGCCCGTTACCGTTTCACCTTGAGCGCTAGGTGCGTCATTGACTGCCGCTAGCACCACCGTGGTGGTAACGCCATTGGACTCTGCGCCACTGGGGTCTTTGACCCAATAGGTGAACGTTGCTGTGCCGTTGTAGTTCACCGTAGGCGTGAACACTACGTTACCGCTGGCATTCAAACTCACGGTACCACCGGAGCCAGAATGCACCCGTGCAATCGTCAATTCCGTGTGAGCGTTGTCAATATCGCTGTCGTTTTGCAGCAAGGCACTGGCGGTAATCGTCAGCACTTGGTCTTCGCTGCTTTGAATGGTCTCGCCTGTGGCCAGAGGTGCATCGTTGACATTCGCCAACGCAATGATGGCCGTGGTTGTGGCCGTGCCACCATTGCCATCGCTCATGGTGTAATCAAAACTCGCGTTGCCGTAGTAGTTGGCATCGGGTACAAACGAAATCGTGCCATTCGAATTGAGCGTCACCGTGCCATGCTGGGCATTCGCTACTGCGGTGATGCTGAGTGCCTGCCCATCTGTCGCCACATCCGCATCGCTGTCGTTTTGCAGCAAGGCAGATTGGCTGATGACCAAGGTGGTGTCTTCATTTTCTGAAATGGTTTCACCTAAGGCCACAGGTACATCGTTGACCGCTGTCACGCTGAACGTTGCCAAGGCTTGCGATACGGCGCCACTACTATCGGTGATCTGATACGCAAAACTTGCAGCACCGTGGTAGTTGGCATCGGGTGTGAACACCACTTCGCCATTCACGATAGCCACTGTGCCATGCGTGGGATTGCCCACTGCGGTGACCGTCAGCACATCATCCCTGTCGCCCCAGTGCGAGTTATGGCTGTCTGCATCGGCGTCGTTGCCCAGCAGGCTCGCAAAGCTGATATGCAATGCAGTGTCTTCTGCCGTGTTGCTCAGGCTATCGTTTGCGGCCACAGGTGTGTCGTTGACTTGCGCCAAATTCACCACCACCGTACCTACGGTGTTTCCACCACTGCCATCGCTCACCGTGTATTGGTAGCTGGCCACTCCAAAATAATTCGCCTCAGGCGTAAAGGCAATGCGTTGGCTACCGTCAGGTTGCATCACAAAAGCTACTGTGCCATGCGTGGCGTTTTTCACCTCGGTAATACTCAATTCTTGCTTATCTGTGGCCACATCCACATCGGTGTCGTTGGCTAACAAGGTGGCGGGGTTGAACAGCAGCGTGGTGTCTTCGTGGATGTTGACGGTTTCACCCGTGACAACAGGCAAATCATTTACAGCAAGGATGGTGAGCGACACAGTGGCAGGCACCTCAGCGCCTGCACCATTTGCGGCTAACCCATCATTCACCCAGTAAGTGAACTGCGCAGATCTGTGGTAATTGGCATCTGGTGTGAAATGCACTTGACCATGTGCATCTAAGGTCACCGTGCCATGCGTGGCGCCACTAACACGGCTGATGGTTAGCACTTGGCTGTCTGTGGCCACGTCCACATCGGTGTCGTTCGCCAACAAATCATGCGAACTAAAAACAAGCGTGTAGTCCTCATCACCTGTGGCGGTTTCACCCACCGTCACGGGTGCATCGTTCACCGCACTCAGGTTCACCACAGCAGTTGCCACGGCCGTGCCCCCGTTGCCATCACTCACCGTGTAGTCAAACGTGGCGGCCCCGTGGTAGTTGGCATCGGGCACAAAGGTGATGCGCTGCGAGCCGTCGGTTTGCATGACGAGACTGACCGTGCAATGTGCAGCATTGCTGACCGCGCTGATGCTCAACACCTGCTTATCGGTGACTGTGTCCACATCGCTGTCGTTGGCAAGCAAGGTTGCAGCGGGTATCAACAACGGGGTGTCTTCATCCGTAGCAACTGTTTCGCCTTGAACAACAGGTACATCATTCACCGCAGCAATGGTCAGCTTTACCGTGGCGGGCGTTTCTGCTCCTGCACCGTTAGCAGCCAAACCATCGCTGACCCAATAGGTGAACTGTGCATGGCCGTGGTAGTTGAGGTCAGGCACGAAGCGAACTTGGCCTTGTGCATCCAAGAAGACGGTGCCGTGCTGAGCATCACCCACGCGGCTGATGCTTAAGCTTTGTCCGTCGGTGGCGATATCCACATCGGTGTCATTCGCTAGGAGTTGGGTTTGCGTGAAGATGAGGCCAATGTCTTCGTCACTCGCCGCCAATTCTCCCTGGGTGACGGGTGCATCGTTAACCGCTGCAATAAGCAAGGTGGCTGTACCGTTGGTAGACAAACCATACTGATCTGTCACCGTGTACGTAAAACTGGCCGTGCCGTGGAAGTTCAAATTCGGCGCAAACAACACCTCACCGTTGACCAAACTCACCTGACCATGTGTCGGTGCTGCCACAGCGGTGATCGTGAGCGCGGGCTGTGTGGGGTCTGCGCTGGCGTTGGGTGTGCTGTCATTGGCGAGCAACACCGATTGGGTCAAGCGCAGTACCACGTCTTCGGTGCCGGGCAGGGTTTCGGCTTGCACGACTGGATAGCCCAAGCTAAGAGGGTTTGCTACGGAAGTCGCTGAATTTGTTGGTTCATCTGATGCGACCTCTGATGTCGATGCGACAGAGGCAGGTGCTTTAGTCGGCGTCACTTGTGCAGGTGCACTCACAATGACCGTCGCATATACAAAAGTGGTGCTAGGTGGCTCTGCAGGACTGGGCGCAGTGCTGGATATGACCGTGTTTTGCAATGTCGTGGTGGGCATTGAGGGTTGCACGACCAGTGGCACATTAAACACACCCAAATTCACTTGTTTGAATGTGACGGTTGAGGTGCTCGTGTCCGTACCGCCGCCGCTGGGTGTCGAGCTAAACGTGTTGTTGAGACTGACAGGGTTGGGGACACTGCTGATACTTGAACTCGCTACATCGCTCACCATCGTCACGCGTTGCTCCGAGGCTTGTGCGCTTTGCACAGCTCCTAAGCTCACCGCTGTGAGTACCCTCAAACCAGCGTTGGCAGCCACACCAAACAGCATGCTTTGTGAACTCTCAATCATGCTGTCTGTCACGGTTTGAACCTCGTTTGACAACGTGGTTTGCGTGATAGGCACAAAGACCACACGCGCGTCCGCAGCAAGGCGTGAGGTGTTGGTTGTATTGGCGTTGCTTGTGTTGTTGTTAGCGTTGCTCTTTATGCGGCTGTCGCCCGCTGCAATCGTGGTTTGTGCGTTGGTTTGCGCTGCGGGTGATTGTGTGGGGGTGTCGCTTACCACACGAGCATCACCGACATCTAAGGTGCTTTGAGTGATGACGTTGGCTTGGGTTTTAACGGAACCTAAGTTTGTTGCACCTGTGGCCGTGGTTGCTGTAGGGGCGCCCTCTACGTTGCCCCCACCATGCCTGTGCGCGTCTTGCTCTGCTGTGCCTTCCCAGTCACCCGTGCGCGTGGCCTGCTGCTCGTAGGTTTGTTCGCGTTGGTTGGCCCAGCGGGTGCCGCCTTCGTCAGTGATTTGCACCTTGCCTTGGTAGCCTTCGTGTTCGAGCACCATGCCCGCATTCAAGGCGTGCAGGCTGCCATCGGGATTGACCTCGTTGATTTGCGTCAGCTTCACCCCTTCGGTGTCGGCCTTCAAGGTTTGCGCTGTCAGCGCATCGGTGTGGCCGTCTTCGTAAGTCACTTGGCCTGTCTTGAAATTGATGCTGCTGATGTGCTGACTGCCCAGACCACTCGCTTCACCCGCTTGCTGCACGCCGTCTTGGTTCACATCCACCCACAGCTTGATGGCTGCAAATGCGGGGTCGCTCTTGTCGAGCACACCATCGCCATTGGCATCAAGCCACTGCACGTTGTTGCGTTGTTGGTCTGCATGTTCGTTCGCAAGTCGGGCTTCGTCGGTGGGGTTGCCGAGCTGTGAAGCCCCTTCGGTAGCGCTGGTGTTGCCACCCAGGTTCAAAATGTCCCGCGTTTGAATCACGCCATCGCCGTTGAAGTCCAGCGTTAGCACCGCTTGCAAATTGCCCGCACCGTCCTTGGCGGCCAGGCTTTGTGTTTGCTCAAAATACCCATCGCCCTCCACATCACGCAGCACTTGTGTGAGCTGCGTTTGCGCAGCTTGCACTTCGGGGTTGTCGCCCAGGTGCACCACCAGCGCCCCAAACGTTTGACTCTTGAAGTCCCCTGACTCATCCGCATTGCCCTGCAAGCTAAACGCTTCGTCACCCGCATAGGCTTGCCCACCTGCGCCTAAGTGCAATGGAGCTTCGGCTTGTTCTTGGCTTTGGCCTTCTTGCAGGGCTTGTTGGTAGTGCAGCTGTTGGGTTTGCACCTGCCACGCAGGGGCAATGCCGCCGTTGTCTTGCAACACGGCTAACAAGCGTTGCGCAAAGCTGTCTTGGTTGATGCCTTCGCGCACGGCAGTGCCATCAGGCAACACCACTTCCATCCATGCACCGCCGCTGCTAAAACCTACTCTCGGCATGAGGTAGGGGTTGATAGCAATGTCATCCGCCGTACCGGCGTTTTGTGCGTTGTGGGCATCGACCAAGCTTTGCAGCATGGTTTGCACACTGGCGGCCACGCTGTCAGCCGCACCACCACCACCGCTTTGATCAAAGTCCACGGTGTGTTGGATGTGGCCAGATTCATCCCAACTGAAATGCACTGCGCCTTCGGGGGGAGGGGGTGGGTCATCATCACCGAAGCCAAGTGCACCGCCAATCGCTCCCCCGACAAAACCGCCAACAACGCCGCCGAGTGGACCTCCAAAATACATTCCCACCAAGGTACCTATGCTTTGTGCAGGGTTGGCTTCAAAATTGTTCAAGGCCAAAGCCACGCCCACATACGGAACACCACTGCTACCCGCAGCGCTGTTCAAAGCGCCATCTAAGGCTTGATCGCTCACGCTGTTGAGCCCAGCCACAGTCATGCTGACGTTGCCGCTTTGAATGCCTTGGGTTAGGCTCAGCCAACTTGACACCCCAGATAAATCCCCCGGCAACTCCGTGCCCACGCCCGTGAGTGAGGTGTGCATGCCAGCCAAGGCGCTGAGCTTGCCCAGGTCACTCAGGTGGTCCCAGTTTTGTGCGTTGCTGATGGCATTGAAGACGCCTACGCCTGCGGCAGCGTTTTGAAGGGTGAGGGTGTTTTCTGTCGTGGAATTGGTGTTTGATGGTGTGTTGCCATTGTTTGTGTCACCACTGACATCAGCCACTTGCACTGTGTTGGGGTATTGCGCTTTGATGGCGGCGGCTGATTGGTCGGCATTGCTGAAAACGTCTTCGATTTGTTGGTTAGCTTCTGCTAGCGAACCTTCTTTGGCTAGCGTTTCGATGTGGTCAATTCGGTGGGTGAGCGCTGTATGCAAACTACCTATTGCCGCTTGTTGCCCCATCAATGGGGGTACAGGAAGATCGGTTAAAAAGTCGACTACTTTGGCATCTGGGGTGGCTTGCACGGTGGTTCCCACGTGGTCACCGGTGAGCCCGATTTTGCTGAAAGCATAGGCTTGCATGCTACCGTCGTTGGCTGTGTAGGCTTCGCTAGTCAAGTCGGGAAACTCTTTTTGCATCTCGGCTTTGAGTGCAGAAAATTCGGACTTATTGAGCAAGGCCCCCACACCAGGGCCATCTATGTTGACGGCATTGCCACCCCAAAACGAACGGTTCAGCTCAGACCACGCACCGCCTTGGCTGTGGCCTACTGTGGTGTCGAGTTTTTCTAAAAGACTTGGAAGTGAAGTGTTAAACCCCTTATCACCTTCCACGGTAATGATGTCAGCTTTTATTTCTTTCAATGCTGCTGCAACAAACCGAATGCTGTCGGTGGCCTCAGGCGTCCAGTTGCCCACTGCTAGGTTGGCGTTGGCACGTGTCCAGTCTTCGGTGTCATTGCTACCCGCAAATCCAATGCGATATTGGCCTGTGGTGCTGTCTTTGAAAAAACCGGCTTGGAAGTTGGTGGTTTCGGGATCGAATTTTGTAACTGGTGTTACGTCCCATGATCCAACAGATGTAGGTGTAGAGCTTGTGCCATCACCGTACGCGGCTTTAGCTTGTGGCAGTGCGTTTAAGAGTCGGGTGTAGTCCATGATGTTCCCCCTTATTTATCGGTGCCTGTTGGCATCAAGGCGCTTTTGGCTAGGGCTTCCCAGTCCGTACCTTCGCCTAAGTCAAGCGCTTGAACTTGCGCGCTAAATGCTCTCGGCAAATAGATGACATGGGCGAACTCGTGGACTGGAATTTTTTCGATCATTCGTTTGTCTTTGGGTTGATCCATTTGGATCACAAAATCCTGAATCCCCATCTTGAGCCTGCGCTCATTCCTAAAATTCCCCGTCTGCCCCTGCACCGCGATGTAATCAATGCTGCCGTCGTAGAGCTTGCCTCGGTACTCGTCGAGGTACAGGGTGGTGAGGGGCCACACCACTTTGTCTCCTTGAATGCCTGCTAGGCCGAAAGCGTTGCCTTCAAATCGAGGAATCATTCCAGGCTCTGGATTTTTCTGCCAACGCTCTCTGTTTAATCTAAGAGATAGCTCGCTTCCACCTACCAACGACAATGAACTGTTTTTTGGTCCTGGCGCCGTGAAATCCACTTCATTTTTCACAGGCAACTTCACATCACGGCTGATGTAAATCTCAAACCGCAAGTCCACGCCTTGTGAACACACTTCGGCTTTGCCACCAAAGCCACAGTTCTCACCAAAACCACCGGGCACCAACTTAAATGCCACCGCTTCTGCACCTTTGAGTTCTTGGCTCACAAACTCTTGGGGCATACAAAACTTCTTCGCAAACTCAGGCGTGACGGCCCAGATGTAGCGGTCTTTGACGTAGCGCATCTTCCCCGGACGTGCGCCGTGGTAGTAACCGAGTTCACAGTTTTGGTAGCGGGTTTTGATTTCTGCCTGCGGCAATGCAAGCTCGCCCGCCACGGGTACAGGGGGTTTGCCGGTGTAGCCGTCTTGTGCCATGCTCACCAGCGTTGTGGTACTCAGGGCGCAAGCCATCAAAAAGTAATGGCCTACGCTGGCCAAGTTGCTCAGCAGTGATGCCGCGTTGGCGGCTTGTTGATCTTCGGTCAATGCCCCGGTGTGTTCCACGGAGTCAAGTTGTCGGCCATGTGTGGGGTCGTCCACCGACCATGCCAAGAGCTTGGTGCCGTTCTCATTCGTAAGAACGTTACCTTGACTATCTGTGCGATACGCATCGGTGTAGAGAGTGGGTTCAACCGCTGAGTTAAAGCGTTGTTCAACAGGTACGTCTGCAACGGCCACGCCTCTGTTCTGAAAATACCCCGTCACACCCTCAAGCACGTTGGCGGCTGTACCGCCTTGGTCATAACCACCGCCAATGCCAACGTGGTTGCCCGATTGCTGAACTGTGGTGACGCGTTCATCACCGCTGAAATCCAGTGGCCTAAAGTCTGCGCGGTTTTCATTGGCGGCTTGCACGACGAGCACTTGGCCCTGCACGTTGGGTGGAATGCTCAAGTCGCCATCGACAAATCGGCCCACGGGATCAAGCAGTGCCATGCCTGTGATGGGGATGCTGCCGGGTGGGGCGAGCACGTTGCCTTCGGCATCGACCAAACCGCGTTCATTGACCAACTGCGCAAACTTCACCGCCGTTGCACCGCCTCGGCTGAAGCCAGCTACTGAGGCGCTGATGTCTTCTATGGAGCCGCCTGAATCAATGTAATCAGATGCAGCTTTGGCGAATTCTTTATAAGCTTTCTCTGCTGTGGCCTGTATCGGTGCGTTAGGCGCAACACCCGCATTGATCATTCCGCCTCGATCTTCGCCTGTTCCTACGCCAGGGTAGTACTTGTAGGGAAGATTGGATGTATCTGCTTGTTCAACCAAATTTCCAATATTCGTCTGATA
>JACCDU010559367.1_pt1 | contig 15485 bp, 21 predicted proteins | sample 7446081 | NCBI WGS metagenome assembly JACCDU01 (sample SAMN15323447, study PRJNA562643) | freshwater metagenome | isolation source: river surface water | place: USA:Blue River Watershed | collected 2017-08-17
AAGCAGGACACGTTAGTTGTTGATGTGAAGCAATCACAGCCAACGGTTAATGTGCAGAGCTATGATCTCACGCTTGACATTGCAAGCGGAGGAATCGTCCCTGCGGCGATTGATACGACGCTGGTAGCATCTACTAGCTTGTCGGCTTTGCGATGCATTACAACGGACGGGAGCGGCCTTGCTAAGTACGCTACACCAGATACGCTTGCAAACTCGGTAGTCATAGGCATAAGCACGACATCAGCCAGCACAGGACAAAACATCACGATCAAAACAAGCGGGCAGATTACGGACGCTTCGTGGAACTGGACAAAGGGCGCAATCTATCTAGGGGCTAACGGCGCATTGACGCAGACGGCTCCGACCGGTGGCAGCATTATCGTTCACGTAGCAAAAGCAATCACAGCAACAACACTAATCATCGACATAGACACAATTATTCAAACGGTGTAAACAATGGCAGACAAGTACATAAAAAACAACAGCGGTCAGCTCGCAGAAGTTGAAGCTACCGTAACATCATCAGGTGCAGGCAACGCAGGCGATATTGTCGCACTCGATGCTTCGGGGAAGCTCGATACTACGGTTCTCCCTACCGGCATAGGAGCGCAGACAAAGCTCGCAGCCACATCAGAGAACTTGAGTGCGGGCGATATTGTGAATCTCTACAATGATTCAGGCACAATCAAGGCACGCAAGGCAGACGCAAGCAACGGACGCCGTGGTCATGGCTTCGTACTATCGTCGGTGACAAGCCCTAACAACGCAACTGTATATCTTGACGGCACGATTACAGGGCTTACGTCATTGACACCGGGTGCTACTTATTATTTAAGCGGCGCAACTGCAGGAGCTATCGTATCAACAGCTCCAAGCACAAGCGGCTATATTTCGCAAGAAGTCGGAGTGGCATTGTCAGCAACAGAGCTACATTTTGAAGAACAGCAACCTATCACGCTTGCATAATGTCCAGCAAACGACCGTTGACGGGTAGAAGCAATATAGCCGAGCATATTGACGCTGATACGTTGATTTGCGGCGAAGGCATCTTGATGCGCGAACAGGCAAGCTCACTTGCTACGCCTCCATCTGGTTATGGTGTTATCTACGTGAAGACAGACGGATTGCTGTATTTCAAGAACGATGCAGGCACGGAAACACTACTGAGCTAATGTCAAGCAAAAGACCTATAATAACATCTGGCACTTTGTCTGAATTGCCAGACACGGACACTCTGATAGCAGGCGAGGGCACGATGGTAGCGGAGCAATCCGTATCACTTGGCACTCCTGCCTCTGGCTATGGTGTTGTCTACGCCAAGACAGACGGCAAACTGTACTTCAAGAACGATGCAGGAACCGAGTTTGACCTGACCGCAACGGGCGGTGGAGCTGGAACCAATCCAGTCATTCGTGAATACACAGCCAACGATACATGGAACAAGCCGACAGCGGCTAACTTCTGGGGTGTGCTGGTAATGTGCGTCGGCTCTGGCGGGGGTGGTGGAAGCGGAAGACGTCAGGGGCAAGCATTTGGTAGATCCGGTGGTGGCGGTGGTGGCGGGGGTGCAATTATATATCGTATTATTAGATCTGCAACATTAACATCGTCTTCATATTCAATAACGGTAGGTGCTGGCGGTAACGGTGGATCTGCTGTAACAACTGATAGTGTAACAACTGGAAATACTGGTTCTAATGGTGGCGATTCATCATTTGGTAGTTTAGTTATTGCAAAGGCTGGACTTGGTGGTTCTGGTGGTGGATCTTCAAGTGGCGCTGGCGGGGGTGGTGGAAGCGCTGCCGCGTCTACTCCAGCAAGAGGCCCGTATGGTCAAAGTGGATTAAGTGGCGCAGCGGGTACAACTAGCATTGGCAGTAGTGGCGGTCAGGCACTTGGTGGAGTTTCTGCAGGTATGGCGTGCGGTGGAGGTGGTGGTGGCGCCGGAATAAATCAATCAAATGTTGGTGGTACAACTGGCGGAACTGGATCTAGTATATACGATGCAGGAAGTTTAAATAGTGGCGCAACAGGTGGCAACGCCATTGGTGCTAATGGGAATAATGGTACAAATGTTGCGAACAATATACTTCTTGATGTAGACAATGAAACAACAAACGCTTTAGGTACTGGCGGGGGTGGTGGAAGCAATGGAGATATTGGTCCACCGGGAACTATAGCAGGAGGTTCTGGTGGTAACGGCGGCAAAGGTGCTGGCGGCGGTGGCGGTGGTGGCTCTACAAACGGTGCTAACTCAGGCGCTGGCGGTAAAGGTGGCGATGGTCTTGTTTTTGTTGTTGAGTATTACGGAGCATAAACGATGGAACCTAAACGATACGCAATGGTCAAAGACAACGTAGTCTACAATACATGTCTTTGGAACGGCAGCCTTGAAACATGGCAGCCCCCAGATGACGGCACAATCATGATCGCTAACGACTGGGCAGGAATTGGGGACTGGTGGGAAGAATCCGAAGGCCGCTTCTACCGTGCGATACCTAATAATGAGGACGAACAGCCATGACCGTAGAGACTATGTTTGGTATCATCATGAGCACCATGCTTGCTATCATTGGCTTTTGGGTAAAGTCACTCGTTAATGACTTCCGCGAGACACGCGACAACGTGATTGCTATGCACGAAGTCATGAGCAATACGACAAACGAGATCATTGCACTTAAGAAATCCGATGAGCTAATCACACAGCGCATTGTTGAGATCATCGAGCGACTGGTAAGATTAGAAGAGCGTACAGGTCACACAGAACCAAAACCACGTAAGGCGTACAAGCGTGCTGTCAGATGACCCGATCATATCGAAGGTTGTGCAGCGTTACAAGTTCTGGCCCAAACGTCAGGACTACGTGCCGCCTATCGAGCGTGTGCCGCTAGCAGATGAATTGCAGCCGCATGTTCCACGTGAAACAAAGAAGCTGAATCTACTGCATTACGTCAGAATGATACCACACTTTTACACAATTATAAAAGGCGTTGCGATGAGCAACTGGAAAACCACAGTAACCGGCGTTGTTAAGCTGGTATTTTTTGCGCTTGGCGCATTTGGCATTAGCGCAGGTAATGTTACGGAAGGGCTTGTACTTGCCGCTTGTTATGCGCTTGTCGATGTTGTTCAGGCATATTTTACGGCAGATGCAAATAAGGGAGCAAAGTAATGATTGATTTCAGCAAGATTAAGAACAAGGCAATCGTGACTATCAATCACAATGCAAAAGAGATTGATGTTGAGGTAGTCAGCGATACGCCAAGCGCATGTGTAGTAAAGCTGCACGACGGTTCGATTATGACTGTCGGCAAGATGCACGTTAAAGCAATCAAGCCAGAGACGCCAGTACCATCTGCAATTAAGGAATAAGCAATGCCCCTAGTATCGCGCGCAGTAATCAAGCAGGACTGGCTAAACATCGCAGCAATCGACACAAGCCGTGACGGTCTTATTGATCGTCTTATCGGCTATGTTGACAATGAGATTAAAGATATCTGCAACCAGCCCATCATACAGGAAAGCGTAACAGCTTACTATGAAGGCACGCGCGATACGTTGCTATTAACAGGTTACACCGTGCCCGTAACGTTGAGCACGCTAAAGTATAGAGATAGTTACGGTGATAGTTTCCAGTCCGTTACGGGCACTACTAATCTGGTGGACATACGCGGCGTTAAATACTTGTACTTGGAAGAAGGCTTTATTAACAAGCAGTACGAAGCGGTCATGAGCGTGGGCTATACCAGCATCCCTAGCGTGATAGAGATCTGCGCTGCGGAGATGGTTACCGAGTTGTATATGGAGACCCCATTCGCACCGCAGGCAAACCGCTTCGGCGTTACTGCTATCACCGAAAGCGAAGGCGGTATATCTATCTCAAAGACGTTGCAGGCAATGCGTAACCGCGTTAAGCCACGACTTGCACCATACACTCGCGTAACAATATGAGCGACATCTCACAAAGATTAGCACGGCTTGAGCGTGGGATATTGGCAGCGGTTAAGGAGGTTACGCAGAACATCCCTTACGAGTTGCAGATATACACGGAAGATTACTTAAACCCAAATGAATCTGGGCAGAAGACGGCAAAGAGTGGACGCCGTTACTATCCGAACAACAACACAAGCGGCAAGTTGCGTACTCTATACGGCAACATTGCGCGATCGCTTGAGCCGGGCGGTAAAGGCAACTTCAACAAGGTAGAGTTTCGCAATGGCAAGTTTGAAGTTGAGTACGGATACGATCCCGAAACACAAGTAATATCCAACGGCAAAACAATCAGTTTGAAGTATGCGCTTTATAATGAATTAGGCGCAAAGGATAGGAATGCTAAAAAGGGATTTCGTGCGCGAGCAAGGCCGTTTCTAAAGCCCGGCTTTGCTGCATACATGAGAGACGCTAACGGATATAAGGCCCTTATCAAAGAGCTTGAAACAACGATTGTAGATGAGTTTATGCAGGAGTTTGGATAATGGCTACCAATTCGATGCAGTACATTGTGGACACAATCATTGATGCTCTCAACAGCGACGGCAATCTTACGCCGCGTCGTATATGGAGGCCGGATGCGTACGAGTCAAAGACTACAATCTGCTATCCATACATTAGCCAGATGCAGTACGACACGGACTCCGAGACGGGCTTGAGCTTGGGGCTTGGTCGTGCATTGGTCGAGATCATGTGCAATGCCATGATAGAAGCAGACCCTAGCGAACTAGGCATAGCTAACGAGCGGGCGGGCGATATTGCTAGCCGAATCAAGTATGCTTTAGAGCAGTACGATCTGGACGCAATAGGCAGCAACAACGACGGAAGATTTTACACGGCTATCACGTCAATGCATGTAGATGGCAACGTAGGCGAATTCAACACGGGCAGCAATAAAATCCAGATGGGCATTGCTGTCACTGTCACTTTTGTTATACAACCAGTCTAGGACACATGGACACACAGGACACACAACTAGATAGTTTCCCAGTCAGCTTCTGCGTTATCGCATCGCATGACGATATGCACAAGAGTATGCAGGGAATGCTCCGTTCACTACCAAAGAATGCGGAGGTTTGCATCCTGCTAAATAAGCAGGGGCGCGAGCATCACGTAAGCGATACGGTAGAGCATACCGACGAACATCACACTATCCGCTCGCGCGAATGGGCGTACGAAAAGGGCAAATTCAGCTTCGCACAAGCTCGCAATCTATGCGGTCAGATGGCAACGAAGGAATGGATATTTTGGATGGACTGCGACGAATACCTTTGCGAGCAACAGCACGAAGGCATAGCAGAGGCAACACAAAGGCACGGCGGCGGCGTAGGTGGATTTATGGCAGGGCAAGCGTCGCTGTCTTGCTATAAGAAGCTAATCGGCGAAGCAAACGAAAATGAATACTTTAACATCGGGCAACTGCGGATGTATCGAAACACTCCAGAGTTTTACTGGGAAGGTTACGCACACGAGCAGATTGCACATACTATCCGCGGCGCTGGTTACAGCATCGTTGATACAACTATCACAATCGCTCACAATGGTTACAGCGGCGAAAGTGAAGTGCTCAAGAAGAAGCTCATACGCAACACCACTCTGATCGGCAGATGGTTAGCAGAGAATAACGAAGAGCACGGACTGCATACATTCTATCGCGATACATACGTGCGCGATTTAACAGCACTTATAAAAATGGAGAAATGAAATGGCACTATCTGGTTTCGTGATCAATGGTGGACGTAAGGCAGAGTTCTTTACGGTTACCGTTGGCACAACACAGACAACCTTTGCATCGACTACTCCCGTCTATTCATGTGATTCACAAATCACGTCAGACGGAGCCAATGATGACAACGGTATTCGTACGTGGACGCTCGATCAGGTACAAGCAGACAAGCTATACTGGGACTTCGTTCAAACATACGCACCTGCTTCTACATCATCAGCTACAACCGAAGAGTTGACGATGGAAGACGGCGAAATTGTAGCAGGCACGTCAGCGGGCAGCACTACGCTTGCTATGCTTGTACGTGGCGCAACAATCAAAGACGGTCCGGGCAATGGCAAGCGCCTTGCATGGGCTGGACTTGTCAAGGTTTCAAAGTCATCTGGCTCTGTAAACTTTGCCGGTACAGCTTACGTGAAGCCAACGCTAACGGCTATTGCAACTAGCATCACGACGAATCTTGTAGTTCCGTCAGGTGCTCTTACTAGTTACGTCGGGCTTACATCTACATCAATCACAACGGTCACGATCTCGGCCTCTACACACCCGTACGGCAAGATGCTAGTTGAACTTGAGTAATCTAGCGTAGCGATACGCGTACTGGGGGCTGGTGCTGGCGATCTGTGTCCCGTCAGTTACTGGCCCCCTATTTTTAAGGACACACAATGAAACTCAACGGCATAGAAATAGACCATCTACCGGTCACGCTCCGCAATCAACAGATTTGCAAAGACTGGTATCAGCGCATAAGCAATCACGTACAGCAAAGAAGCGTCGAGTATATGCTCCGCACGATTGCACGATTGCGGCACGGTAGCGAAGAGTTAGCAGAGCTAATCGATGAAGTAGGCATGGTCAATAACGTAACGCTTCAGGCGCGAATTGTGGGGCTAATAGAGGCACATAAGGCGCAGCATGACTACGAGAATCAGCAGCGCAAAGAGGCAAAGCAGCCAGAGCTGGAATACGAGCCGATAACGGCAGAAGCAGCAAAGGCCATAGCAGAGCAGGAACTCAAAGATTCGTTGGTTGTCTTGCTAAAAGACAGCCCGGAGATAGGCCGCCAAATGTACTTTAACCTAGACGCTTTCCCGCATACGATGGAGTCTATGCTATTGGGCATTGACTGCATACGCGTTACGGTCGATTATAGCAAGCTAACAGAGCAAGAATCGGACGCTATCAAGAGCGCAAACGACAGCGAATTTTGGCAGGACGTAACGGCCTCGGAGGTGGCTCAATACGTCGATCGATTTCGCAGCTCACACAAGCAATGAGTTGTACGAAGTTTGGCGGGTGACGATGTGGAAAATTCACGAAGTGAAGCTGTTAGACAAGTACGGTTTCTCGCAAGAGCATCCTAATTTTACAATGGACATAGACGATAACTACACCGACACGTTACCAGCTACCGCATCATCTATGGCAATGGCTCTGCAATACGCTCCCGAATGGGGATTGAGTTACTACGAAGTGATGGATATGGCGTATGCGGAATTCTACAAGCTGGTAAACATCCAAAAAGCAATTAACTATAAGAAGCCGTGGTGGACTGGAGATGTAGGCGAACAGGCATACATGTACGAGAAAGCCAGCGGCAAGCGTCTCAACAAACCTCGAAGGACACATAATGAATTTTGAACCAATCCCGCTATCAGTAGCGAACGCAAAGCTCTTGCAAGAATGGCAGAGCAAGATCAGCGCATACATCGAAGAGCACGGCAAAGACCGCATCATGTCGGGCGTGTCGAAGATGTACGCAGAAGATGCAGAGTTTGCCGCACTTGTGGACAAAGCAATCAGCAATGGCGGTACGTTCACCGAGCTAGACTTGACCGAATGGGCAAAGAGCAACATGATAAAGGCAGCCGCATTGCATCGGCAAATGCAGGAGCTACCGCACACAATGAGCGCGCTTATGCTCGGTATTGAATGCATCAAAGCGACGGCAGATAAGAGCAAGCTATCGGAACAGGACGCAGCGCAGTTTGACGATGAAGGATTCTGGCATCACGTAACAATCACGGATGTGCAGAAGTATTGCAATACCCTACTTGAAATGAAGTAATGGCAGAAAAAGTTACCGTTAAAATAGACATAGATGCCAGCGACCTAAAGAAGCAGCTCGGTACTGTATTAACAGAAGCAAAAAAGTTGGACAATATCGATCCGACTATTAAGCCGAAAGTTGATGACAGCGACATTAAAGCAGCCAAAAGCGAGCTGCAAGATTTAGGCGATAAGCAGACTATAAAGCTAGACGGTAGCAAAGCAGAAGGCGTTATTGCCAACATCAAAAAAGAACTGTCCAGCGCATTTGAAGCGGCAAAAGGTGGCGACGCTGGGGGTGCAATAGAGGGATTGAGCAACGGCCTTGCCGCTGCTTTCCCATTAGCAGGCGCATTGTCTAGCGGGATGGAGATTTTAAGCTCTACCGTTGGAGCAGTAGCGGGCGCATTTGGCGAAGCATTTGCAGCGGGCGCGGAGTTTGACAAGACGCTTAAGCAGCTATCGATTAGCACGGGGCTAGCAGGCGAAGATTTAGGCAAGCTAGAGACGGCAGCGGACAATGCTTTTTTAAAGGGTGTAGGGGAGAGCGCGGCGGAAGCTGCGAAGATCGTAGGTTCGCTACGTCAGACGCTCGGAGATGCAATACCGCTTGATAGTTTAGATGAGGCGGCAGCGCGATCAAACCAAGTAGCGCAGGCGTTAGGTACGGAGACGCCAGAGTTAGTGGGCAAGCTATCGCCGCTCATTAAGCAGTACGGCTTAAGCTTTAACGATGCGCTGAACTTGGTAGCATCTGGAGCACAGAAGGGCGTTACCGACATAGGCGGCTATTTGGATGCTATCCAAGAGTTTACGCCGAACCTCAAAGAAGCTGGATTCAGCGCAGAAGAGTTTACGGGGCTGCTAGGCAAAGCGGGCGAAGTAGGTCTCAAAGACTTTGCCAAAGTTGGCGATGGTATCAAAGAGCTGCAAAACCGTATTAAGTCGGGCGACCTGCTAACCCAATTGCAGGGCATAGGCGGCGAGACGAGCAAGCAGCTTGAGAACCTAGCACGGCAAGCGCAGAAGGGCACGCTATCAGGTAAGGAAGTGCTCACGCAATCTATCGCAGAGATTGACAAGGCATTTAAGGACGGCAAAATATCGGAGTCGCTACGTGGTCAATTGCTCACTACCTTCGGCGGCTCCATCGCGGAAGACATTGGTAGCGAAGCGTATAGTAAGATATTCAGCGCGCCAATTGATACAGCGGCTGTTAAGAAGGCAGCGCAAGCAGCGGGCAAGGTAATTGACCAAACGATCCCGCCGCCAGATTTTGGGCGCATCTTTGAGCTTGCAAAGAAAGAAGTTGGGCAGGCACTCAATACGATATACAAAGATTTGATCGTGCCTATTATCAATCCTGTTATCGAAGGATTTGGCAAGGTACGCGATGTAATCGCAGGGGCATTTTCTGGGCTTGGCGGTGATACAAACATTCTGAAGACGCTTGGCAATGTTATAGGCACAATCGTAAATTTTGCAATCAATGAACTTGTAGCAAAATTGAAAATTTTAGTAACTCTATTAAGAATTGGATTTGCACCAATTCAAATACTAATCGGCGGATTTGTCAAGCTGGCAAAATGGATTGGCGATGTTACCGGGGCAAGTGAGTTTTTAACGAAAGCATGGAACTATCTCAAGTCGCTTGGTGAAACTGTCTTTACAGTTATTACCAACTTGGGCGATGCGATTGTAGGACTCGTAAATGCCGTCAGTTCTTTTGATTTAAGCAACATCGAAAATGCTTTGTCTGCATTTGGCACGTTGACGGAAGCAAAGAAGAAAGATGCAGACGCTACAAAGGAACAGGCAAAGGCGCAAGAGGATGCTAACAAAGCAAACAATGGCGGGCTTACTCCAGAAGAGGCGGCAAAGCTAGCAGAAGAACAAGCGGCAGCAGCAGAGAAAAAGAAAGAACAGGAAAAGGCATACGCCGAAGCGTTGAAAGCAGCACGCGCCGAATTAAAAGCACTAACAGCGGAAGAACAGAAGCGGCAGCAAATACGCGATGCGCAGTCTATCGAGGATGAAAACAAGCGCGCAATTAAGATTATCGAGATTGAGCGTGACTTTCAGAAGAAGATATTGGATGAGCAGCTTGCAGCTATCAAAGGCAAGGGCAAGCTAGAGACAACGCAGCGCGAAATACTTAATATCCAGCTCAAGAAATTAGAGCAGGAAAGCGCGGACGCTATTGCACAAATACGAGCAAAGCAGCGCGCTGATGAATTGGCAAAGGCACAAGAGCAGGCAAAGAAAGTAGAAGAGCTTAACGCCAAAGTAGCGGATCAGTTACTTGCACGATTGCAGGCACGCTTTGCGGGCGGTGACAACTCGCTTGCTACGGCTGTTCTCAACGCACAAAGATCAGCTATTGAGCGTGGACTCACGGCAACGGTAGACGCTATCATTGCATCTACTCCAGAGTATGCGGCTGCTATTGCAAAGATTAACAAAGAGATTGAGCAGGGCTTGCTAAATCCTGCCGATTATGCCGAGCGTACGAACAAAGTACGCGCAGAGATACTTGCACGACTGCAATCACTACCAGCCGACACAAAAGATGTCTACGCTGTGCAAATTAGGGGTGCATACCAGCAGAGCGCGGATGAGATTGCAAAGGGCACAGCCGACATTGTAGCTCAGATCAGGCAGCAACAGGTAAAGCAGGCGGGCGAGATATTTGCGGACTCATTGCGCGGAATTGGTGAAGCTCTACGCTCGGTAGATTTTGCAACTATCTACGGCGAAGCTGCGGATAAAGCAGCCGAATTGAACGAAGAGCAGGAAAAGCTAATACAGAACTTGCAGGATGGCAAGGCAACCTACCAAGAATCGGTAGATCAGCTCGCTAACCTGCAATCTCAACAAGAGCAGACGGCAAGCGCAACGGCGACGGCTGTATCGCAAGCCTTCCAAGCTATAGCAGATCAGCAGGCAAAGGCAGCGCAGGACGGTATCAATACGGTAAACGCTGCATTGGAACGTAGAAAAGAGATAGCTAAACAAGAGATCGACCTTGAAAAACTAAAGGCGGCAGAAGTCAAAGCGCTGCAAGATCAGGGTATCAAAGACAAGGAAGTTTACGAAGCGGCACTCAAGGCGATTGAAGAAAAGTACGCACAGGATCGCGCCAATCTTAAGAAGGAAGATGAAAAGCTAGCGCAGGAATCAGCAGAGGTACAGGACGCTGCACTCAATCAGATAGCCGTATCTGCGGGCGCTGCTTTTGCATCGCTTGTAGCGGGCGGTGAAAGCGCAGGGGAGGCACTCAAGAAAGTAGTCGGATCGACTGTTAGCGCATTGCTTGACCTATACACTCCGTCTATTGTGGCATTGTTTAGCTCCGTAATACCTCCACCATTTGGACAGATCGCAGGCTTGGCAGCCGTGCAAGCGTTGAAGGCCCTGCTCAATTCTGCGTTGTCTGGTTTTGAAGAGGGCGGTTATACAGGCAACGGCGGCACAAAGCAAGTAGCGGGCGTAGTCCACGGGCAAGAGTTTGTAATGACTGCCGAGACAACACGCAAGAACAGGGCGCTGCTTGAGCACTTGCATAGCGGCAAATCGCTTGAGTCATTCCCTGCTTTGCAGAAGATGCTAGCAGATAATCAAATCAGCACGATACCAGTAACCGAATTGCAGCTTATGCGCTCGGAGCTATCCGCAATTCGTCAGCGTCTGGACTCAATGCCAAACGGCATACAAGGCAACATGGGCGTTGATGTGCAGGTAGGCATGGATACGTATCTTTACGAGCGCGACCGCTCACGAATGATTGCAAGAAAGTTGAGAGGATAACATGCCAGCAAAGAGTAACTGGACAATGACGCTGTACGGTAGCAATACCGATACAGCTACGACAACAAGCGACGCGACGTATGGCGGGGCAATGATGCTTATATCAGCATTAACTACTGCCACAAACAAAAGCGTTTTCATCCTTGCACCGCAGTTTGACTATGTGTTTAACACAGGCACGCTTGAAGATGTGAGCGGCACGGTTATAGGATTCACGACGCGCCGTATACAGTTCCAAATTGAGACCTATCCGTTTAGTTACAACGCAACGAGCGTATCGCTAGAACAGGATATTGAAGACATGATTACGCTGCTAAACATCATCCGAGATTTCAAATATCTGTACCTTCGCGTGGATGGTGGATCGCGGGCTTATCCAGCGGCAACGTATGTATATCCGGTGACGTTGACGTCTAACAACACAGCAATTAACAAGCAATTCGGCAATCGTACTTTAACGCTCACGTTTGAGCATAGGAAGCGCAGCTAATGGCACACTACCGCATTGCTCGCACTATGCCGAACGGATGGCAAGTGCGGCTGGACATGATAAGCTACGACGGCGCATTTGGTGACACGATCGTACCGTTGCCAGAGGTGGTGCTGCTTGAGATGGGCGCACTAACAGCAGAGTTTGATTCGCTGCCGTATGGCCTTATGAACCCTGCGACGTTCTCATTTCGTCTTATTTGGGATCAGCTCCCCGGAGCGATGCAGACGTATCTAGAAGATGCTTTTGCCGAATATCCGTTAACTATATCTGGCTACAAGCGCAACACGTGGTATCTCTACACAGATCGCGGCACGAACGGTGCAACGTGGTCGCTTGAGTTTGCAGGATGTGAAGACAACGTAGAAGCACTAGAATTGCAGCCGCTGGATAATGGCTTTTTTTCGTACAACGTAGAGCTGGTAGACATCGCGTATTACTGGCTTAAGACGATGAATGGCAAACAGTTCTTCAATGTGATAGGTTTGGGGATAGCCAAGATATTAAGCCAAGATATTGCAGCAGGGCCGAATGCTTGGCAGATAAGACTAAACCCAAGCAATCTGAATAACCGAGAGCAAGTACACGAGTTCTGGAGTGTTAACGCACAAGGAACATTTTTGTCCATTGGCAATATGATGGACACGTTCTACAATTCATCCAGCTACTTTGCCGAATCATTGACTCACGCCGCAAGTGGTACGTTTGATAGCACCAATGCTTTGCGTAACCTCATGAATCACGCCGTAGACTGGTATGCTCCTGCAAGTGTGCAGAGCTTGCCGCGCAACGCTGACAGTACAGCGCTAACAAATGCACAAATGTACGCGCTTGTAGAGATCACGCCGGTAGGTGATGCCACGGCGATAGGCGGCGTAATGGTGCAACAAGACAAGTACGGCATTGCTAATGCCAATACTACGGCATACGATGTGCTGCGTACGCTATGCGAGCAATCAGGCGTACGTGTTGGCTATCGCTTTACAACAAGCGGGACAGGATCAGGCACGGCAATAAATGTAGTGTTTGACGTTAAGATGGTAACGGAAGGCCGCGACGATCCAAGTAACGTAGATGCTACGCTTTCTTTGTCTAGTGCACTCACGTACTCAAGCATTACAAAGCGCGGCGATAACATCCTTAAAGCAGAAGTACGTTACGAGACGGAATCAGATCGCGACGCTACCGATATAGTAAAGGTGCAACGCGGCGCTAGGGCATCACGAAGCATGAACATAGAGCCGCTTTTGCACAACATGCCCGTGCATATCTTGGACAATAATCCAGATAACAGATGGCCCAAGTTCAAAGCACCTATAAAGCAGACTAACCAGCTATACGTTCGAGGCACGTACTACGGCGGATCGCCTAGCAACTTTATCAAGGTGCATGAAAAGACACGCATCTATTATAGCTCATCGCAATCTGTTGTTGTTGACCCAGAAGGCCTAAAAAATCCAGTACCAGCAACGGATTTTAAGACGAATTCACAGACCCAAGCCACGTACTTCTTGCAGATCAATGACTGCCAAGTGAACGGATGTATCACGGCTGCCTTGTGCAACCTGCTTCTAACGGTATTTAGCAACGAAAACAACGCTATTGTAGAGGTTGAGTGGCCTTTAAGCATAAGCAGTAAGGTAATGACGGACTACATTGCAGGCAAATTCCAGCTAATCAACGAAGCGGCAGACAAGTTTGATAACATCGCATGGGATAAGGCAATGCCAGTATCAATATCCGTTGACTTGATAGGCGCAAAAGCTACGCACCGCTACTATATGGTGAGCGCATAATGCCAATCAATGACCCAATCAAGAATCGCAAGGTAGCTCCAGCATCGCTAGCTTTTGAACGCGATCAAATGCGTAACGGTGCCATCTTCCAAGTAGGTACAACACCGACATCGGTAACCTATCAAGAGATTGTGAACATCCGCTACGGCGATATAAACCAGCTCTATATCACCAACCAGTATATTCAGACTGACAATGACAAGCTGATGAAAGCAATGCACGAATCAGAGCATAGATCGAAGCATTGGGTCTCGGATTACAAGCGTTCTTTTCAATGGGATATAAAGCAGAATCAAGCATACCAAGTAAATGACTGGCAGATACTAGCATTTAACAACGAAGTGCTGCGGGCTATGGGCTGCTCCAATGGCGGCGTCGTAGCTGATGGTACGGCATACTGGCAATATCGCTGCCCGGAAGATGCGGCAGGCATCTACTGGGTATATGCTTACCTCAATTTTCAGTTTGCCAACAATGCCAACGTTTCGAGCTCAAAGCTCGGATTGTTCCTTAACGGCTCGCTTTACCGATTGATTGATAACGTAGACAATAACATGATGGGCGCAAATAAGATTATTGATACGCGCATGGGCGGCGGTGCTCACATACCGATGAGGACGGGTGATGTGCTTACAATACGGATGTATGCCAAAGATAGCTTGGCTGGATTGGATGTAGCTTTGTATCCTACATCTGTTTACGGCTATGTAACGGGGCATCGTGAGAACTGCGACAATATCGAGATATACAACAACCCAGTAACGGGATTTCTTTACCAATTCAACAACAACGAATGAGCTGCTTACCAAATACACCTGTCGCGCCTAATCTTTTAAGCGCAACTAACTCTAGTGATCTCGGATGGATCGATTTAACCAGCGTATCAACTAGCTCGCTATCGCAATACTTCCCCGTATCCAACACGGTGATAACGTTTGAAGGCACGGCGAACACGACAAATCAGCACATGATCTTGCGGCAGCTTGAGATAGAAGAAACTGCTAGCAGTAGCGCCAATATCAAGAAAGCTCCGCTGCATGTTTACCTCTATACAAACAGTTCGCCCAGCACGCCAACGCTCGGAGCGGTATTTAACGGCAGCGTAACTGATCTTGTGGCGGTCGTACCAGTAGCGCAGGCGGACTATGTGCGCGTAAGCGATACTAAATGGGTGGCACGTGTCAATCCTGATCGCTACTATCGTACTGGTGTGGGTTCTACGGCGGGCTTCTTGTACGGCATCGTAATATCCAACAACGGAGCTAGCTTGCAGTATGCAGCATCCGCAGCGTTGCGCTTGAAAGTGATAACAGAAGCAGGCACAGCACTATGATAGACGTTGAAGAACTGATCGAGCAGCTCAAAGTAATAGCATACGATGACATCCCGCCGGTACGCCGGGCGCAGCTATTGCATGTTATCGTTTATCTGGAGCAATGGGCGAAAGATCACAACGTAAGGGCTAACTAATGGGTAATAAAGCAGTCCGGCTAACTGACGAAGAATACGAAGCGGTCGCAGCTATGCGGGCAGAGCGGCTCAAAAAGATGAAAACCAACAACACCAACATCCAGCTTGGTATTGCTAGGGCAGAAACTAGCTATGCCGAGCAGGCCGTAACCGGTGC
>JACCDU010916696.1_pt1 | contig 15473 bp, 25 predicted proteins | sample 7446081 | NCBI WGS metagenome assembly JACCDU01 (sample SAMN15323447, study PRJNA562643) | freshwater metagenome | isolation source: river surface water | place: USA:Blue River Watershed | collected 2017-08-17
CGCTTCTGTTTTAAGGAATCGCCTTCTTCGTAGTTCCTACGAATGGCTAGAACCTTGGTAGACCCACGGTCAATCGTGATGACATAAGGAAGCGCTACGCCATCCGGGTCTTCGTAACCCGGGAGGTCATAGTCAACATGGATTTCTAAGATTTGATACCGATCATCGTCAGTCAGGCTATAGCCTTGCTCTTCAGCTTTCTTCTTTTCGATATCGGTAAAGATCCGAACGGGGTCACCTAAGTCAATATCCCTATAGAAACCTGCGACCTGTAGCTTTTTAAGGTCGTTCTTAGGCTTCCTCATGACATGGGCTACGCGACCCGCGCTGTAGATATTAGACACCCCGTACGGCATGATGATGTCTTCTGCCGGGATGAAAGGGGCTGCTTGCCTCCCCAGGCTAGGATCGTAGTAGACCTTCTTAAATGCACTGCCACTTAAGCCCAGTGCGTATAAAAGCCTTTCATGCTCTGAGCGGTATTCAATCATTTCATCCGTCAGACGGTAGTTCATATCGTCCCGGACACGTTCAGCGGCTTCTTTGTTCTGTTGGGTTTCCTCTCCAATGATCTGGGTCTTAACCGGCCCCTGGGCCGGGAAAGTCTCAGTAATCATCTCAGATTGAAACCTGATGGCAGCTTCTGTTAAGACAGGGCTATACACACCACAAGCACCTAACCACGGTTCTGCCCGTTCTTCGTACTTCATCCCAAGGACTTCTAGTCCTTTTACGAACATATCTGCCCAGTCTTTTCTAGAGTTGATGTCATCATCTACCTGACCTAACAGGTCAGACGAGATCTTCTCTAGTTCACTCTCATCTATAAGCTCTGCCAAGTTAGCGTCGAACTCTGACTCTTCCGGCATAAGGTCAATCTCTAAACCGTCAAGGTTGATAGAGACTGACTCCGGGTCTTCAATTTCAATCTCAATCGCAGGTTCGTCTGACATCTGTGAGAGATCTAACGGCACAAGCGCTTGAGCAATATTCGTTGCCATGATGGTCCTCAGTAGTATTCAACTTTCCGTCTGAAGTAAGACGGTTCATCCTGTTCATCTGACTGAACAGTAATAAACCCACCCTGTCTGAATCTCATTAACGCTTGAGATGTAGAGTCAACAAGATCGTCGTGATCCCCGTTAGGGAAAGACGCCATCTCTTCTACGACTTCTTCTGCCCACCTTGTATCCGGTCGCCAGACCACGCCGGAAGCAAATAAGTCAGCTATAGAGTTCACCCGCGCAATCTTATCCTGTCCCTTATAAGGGGTGTACTCTGATAACGGAATCCCCATCCTTCTTAACTCATACACAAGAGGCGCTCCAGCGGCTCTCTTCTCAATTATTAACGTGTCAGGGTTCCACTCCTTCCACATCTCAAAGGCTTTCTTCTTTAACTCCGGGAACTCTAAACGTTCTTTAACAGCATCTAACATAATAATGTTAGGCTGCATATAGCCTTTTTCGTTTTCTTTCTGGAAGATGCCCCAGGTTGTACAGGCGGAGAAGTCTGCCCTATTAGACTTTTCAAACGCCGTATCCCAACTCTGGATGATGTATTCACACTCAGGAGGATCTTCATCCTCCCAGAGTCTCCACTGATCTCTTTTGACAATCGCACCTTCTTCCGAGGTGGGATTCTGTTGATACTGGGCTTCCCATTTAGCTACCGGGATCTCAGCTTTAATAGCTTCTAATTCTTCTTTCTTCCAGAACCCGGGCCACAAAGGAGTGCCAGACGGTAAGATTGCTGGGAACCCAATCACCTCCCAGTTATCCGTCCCATCCTTACTAGAGTTCTTAAGAATCTGCCCGGCTAAGTCTCTCTTAGACCACCGGGTCATAACGATAATAATCGCTCCACCCGGCTGTAACCTCTGCCTAGGCCCAGAGGTATACCACTCATACACCGCGTCATACACGGCAGGATTATTCTGCTTTGCCTCTTGTTCGCTGTGGGGATCGTCGATGATCAATACATCCGCACCCTTACCCGTAACAGCACCACCTACCCCGATAGCGAAGTAATCACCACCCTGCTTCGTATTCCACCTGCCTGCTGCTTTGGAATCGCTAGAAAGCTCTGTATTAAAAACCTTCTGATAAAACTCTGATTGAACTAAGTTTCTTACCTTCCTACCAAAACCTACTGCCAACTCAGCAGTATGGGCTGTCTGAATAATCTTCTTCTCCGGAAACTTCCCCAAAAACCAAGCAGGCAATAGATAACTAGCAAACTCTGACTTGGTGTTGTGGGTGACGATGTAACCCTCTCCGGCTAAAAACAAACCGTCTTTATTCTCTACTTCTAAACATTGAACCCATCCAGATATATCTGTTTTTTGAACGGTCACAGACCGTTCTTTTCTGCCTGACACATATGGGCACTTATGTTCATGCCCCGCCGGAAGCTGATGCCTAGGCAGAACCCCAGACTCAAAATCTGCCGTTCTAACCGTCCCAACATCTTTTAATGTCCAAAGATGTTCTGCATCACACAACACACTGTGCCCGTCGTTGGTCGTCACCCTATACAACTCTTCCCAGTAAACATCTGACTTCCCCGTCACCAATACAGGCGCCCCGTTAGGGGCAAATACGTAATCACCTTTCTTAATATCCTTGATCTTCCTAAACCCTTCAGTGGTTGGAATTAACGTATTAACTTCCAGCCGATGCCGAGGCGGCATATTGATAATCAATCTCTTTAACTCTCCGTTTGCAACCCTCTCAAAAGCATCTGCCATGATCTTATGATGCTTACCAGAGATAAATACCGGCCACATCTGCTGAACAAAGAATAAGAAAGACTCCTTACACCTCTCTACCCTATCTAACTCTAATAACTGTAATACCTTCTTCCTCTGCTGAGCAGGAACCCGCTCAGCAATCTCTAAATACTCCTTCACCTCCTTCTGAGATAACAAGCTCATAACTTGCTGATCTCCTTAACAGACCTATCTACCACCTTTATAGACAAGAACTTTCTAGGCCTCGTATCCAATAAACCCTCCTCCTTCATCCTCTTCACCATCCTGTGCATATTAGACCTAGACCTCATCCCCAACCCACTCGCTAATACCTCGTACGACGGACCTACACCGTGGATCTTGATGTACGCCTTTATAAAACGTAACACCAGATCCCACCGCTCCGTCATCTTCGCCTTTGTTCTTGACATAACATCACGCAACGTAATTGTTCGCACAAATGTTTCTAAAATTTATATATACCCCCGGGGGGGTGGCGATTGGGATTGATAGGGGGGGTGTTAGCTATGGATGGGAGAGTAATTGGGAGAGTGGATTAGAGCGTAACCGACAAACGGGTGGTCATCACGCATACATGGGGGTCCGGGTACGGTGGGGTTCACTTCCCGACCAGCTTCAGGTGCGCCGTCAACTCGCGTCTCAATTGCTCGGCTGTCACCGGCTGTTCTGGTGCGGTTTTTTCTGGTATCCACATCCCAGCGTGTCTACCGAGAAGTTCTAAGGCCTTCAAGCGGGAACCTTCCTGCTTTCCGGCTTTGCTAAGTGCCACCAGACTCCGCATGACATACCGCCGTGTTGCCTGTAAGTCATCCGATAGCGCTTCTTCCGTCTCGCTCCACCCGTCTCTGATCATCTTCTGGATACGTGGATCTTTGGCTAGCTTGTGTGCCGCTGCACTTATCGTTGCGTCTGATCCCTGTTGATTGGGATAGGCTTCCCTGTAGGCTTGTTTTCTTGTCTTTCCCTCTATCACTCCCTGAGCAAAGGTTATCTGTTGATCTGTTAGTGGTCTTAGGTTCTTTGGTGGGGTTCCTAGTGTTGTTCCGTCCTTTCTCTCTCTTGGTTTATCTGCCAGTGCTGCTAGCTTTTCGGCTTCGCCGGTTTCCAGGCCCAGGGCCTTTAGCCTCTCATCCAGCAAGATTTCATCCGCTTCGCCTTCGGCATCCTCCCCCGCCTCATCCAATAGCTTTATGTAATCGACTTCCCCATTCCGATTGACCATAGCCTTTCCCTATCCCTTTCCGCTTCCCGATTAACAATTGTTCGCACTTATACAGCATCGCCTTACGGCTAGCAAGCTTCTGTTGATAAGTTGTGGACAACTATTTTATGTTGATAACCTGTGGATAATTTTGGGGATAACCTGTGAATAACTCGATTTAAGCCGTTTTTTTTGACTGGCTAAGGGTTAGGTATCAACCGACCTTCGATCGTCGATCCTAGGCGGTTTTCACTTTTTCGGAACGATTTTCACTGTTCCTTTATACAGCCCCGATCCTATCTGGCACTGACCGTGCTACACGCGCGCGCATGCGTTTATTGATCTATGGCACTAGCGTTTATCTGTTCGCTTGCACTATCTTTTTAGGTATGCTGTAATGGTTGCTCGTAACGATCTTTAACGGAGGCAACAATGACGGTATCTGACGCAGTAGCCGCTCTGTGGAAAGCCGGTTATCAGGCTAACGCTTCGCATGTCATGCCGGGGTATGTCGTAGTGCTTGACCCCGCGAGATGCCAGCGAGGCAGTGAACCCGTACGGGTCGAGTATGTCCGGCGAGTAATCCATGCTTCTAATGTTTATGACTTCATCATCGAAAGGGATTGACCATGCTCACTACACCAGAACAGATTGAACGTTATCGGCTTGTCACTCTACGTGCCGCTGTACGGCTTGAATCCTTGGGGATGAAGAAAAGGGGAAAGTCTGCCGCTGCTATATCCCGGGAACTACTGGGTCTGTCGCGCTCCGCGCCTTTCCCCGCCGTCATTGAAGGTCTAACCCAACGAATCGAGGCTATCAATGTTTAAGCGTCTTGTCCGGCTTATCACTCACCCGCTGCGCGTAACCATTACCGAAGGGGCAGAAACCTATTCCCACCGGGCTATCAATCTCCGGGATGCTCTGGAATGGATCGCCTGTTATCCCCGGGGCACTGTTGGTTTTGTTCACTCTCGATTCGGTCGCTTTATTGCACGGAGGGAAGCATGAAAACCGCTGGCCTGTTTTACTTTGCGGATGAACCGCAGTTCTCCACTACTGCATCCCGGGCGTGGATTGCCAATTATCTCCGGGCCTGTAGGAATTCCCGGGGGAATCTCGGAATGCGCAGGTATCAGGTTAAAAGGGAAGGATTCGGACGGTATACCGTCCGACTAAATACTGTCGATTCACCCGTTGCTGTAATTGTCACTCACTAAATAATTAATCAACTGAAGGAAGAATCATGGATAAAGCTAATTGGGCAGGTTTACTTGATGACGCTCTGAAAACCCCCGGGATTATCTCGGAAGCTTATTCCGCCTTTCACTCTTACTCGGTCGGAAATCAACTGTTAGCGTGGAGTCAATGCGCTAGCCGTAAGATTCCCCTCGGCCCCATTGCAACCTATAAACGCTGGACGGAACTAGGCAGACAAGTTCGCAAAGGGGAAAAGGCGATTGCTCTGATAATGCCGATCACAATTAAAAAGGAAAAGGATTCAGGCGATCCCGATATCTTTCAAACTTTTGCGCTGAAGAATAATTGGTTTGTTTTATCGCAGACCGACGGGGCAGAGTATGCGAACGAAACGGTTATCCCTGAATGGGATAAATCCCTTGCCCTTTCCGCGCTTGATATATCTGAAGTCCCGTTCGCCCTGTCTGATGGTAACTGTCAAGGGTACGCCTCCGGTCGAACAATCGCTATCAATCCGGTAGCGGCTTTGCCCCACAAAACCCGGTTTCATGAACTCGCGCATATTGTGCTCGGGCATACGGAAGAATCTGCAATGCACGATTCCGAACGAACCCCCCGAGATATCCGGGAAGTAGAGGCCGAATCTGTCGCCTTCATCTGTTGCGCTTTGCTAGGCCTCCCGGGGCTTGCTGAATCCCGGGGCTATGTCCAAGCATGGGCGCGTGATACCGCTATCTCCGACAAAACCGCCCAGCGGATATTCGGTGCCGCCGAAAAGATTCTAAAAGCCGGGAGGAATCATGATTGATCGAACCCCTAACCTTTCTCACTCCGATATCCATCAAGCAGCGCACACAATGGACAAAATAGGGGGAGGCTTTGCTATGTGCATAGCACAGGCTTATTTCCGGGCGGATCAACATAACCGCGAGCGGCTTTTATATGCTTTCGGGGATTTATTCGAGCGTTATCACATTATCAACGGGGGGAAGTAAATGAAAACTTTAGAATTGAACGGAATCGCGCTCGATTACGCAGTAACGTTAATCGAAAACCCGGACGCTTTGAAATATGGGATTGATGATTGGAGACAACGAAGAAAATATGAGACAAAAAACGGGGAGTTTTTGTTTCGCTGGGCTTCATCCTGGGCGCAAGCCGGTCCCATTATTGAACGAGAGCAAATTTCAATTGAATACCACATGTCAACTAATGAATGGCTTGCAACTCGGGCAGAAGGTCCGGCGATATCTGAACAATGGGGAGACTCCCCGCTTGTTGCTGTTATGCGCTGTTATGTGGCCGCGATGCTAGGCGATGAAGTTGATATTCCGACTGAACTAATGGGAGGAAATAATGCGCTGGCCGAGTAAAGGAAAACCAGAAATATATCAGCGCGGTAAATGGTGGACTGTCCGATGGTACGACCCTGTTTCAAAACGTGCTCGGGCATTGAAGACCAAAAGCGATAAATACGCTCACTCAATGTGGCAACTAATGTTAAAGGAAGAAAAACTATGACTAAGACTGAAGCCCAGCGGATTAATCATCTGGAATCCGTTCTAATGTCTTTCGGGTTTTCTGCCGATGAATTCGTTCGCCTCCGGCGGATTTCCCTCACTCTCCGCCGATGGCACGAACGAGAATGCGGGATTGATGGCGGTTGCATCGAACGGGATGACAAAGACCGCCCCTACTGGGTGACAGATAGGGGAACCCGATACCGTATCCCCGACCGGGAAACCGGGGCGCGTAACCGCTTGGCAACTATCCTAAAAGGCAAGCCGGTTCAGGCTTACATCCAGACCGACCCAAGGGGAGCAGCGCTTTATATCCTACGCCCGGGGGATATCCCGGAAGGGTATTCGGTCGAATCCTGCTACACGCGCGGCATATGCGTTTATTGAGGGGGGTGGAATCATGTATTGGCAACAAATCACAAAAGAAAACCGCAAAGGGTTTCAGATTGTTTTCAGCGTTAGCCCTGAGACAACAAACCCCAAAGAATGCTTCGATGAAAGTTTAATTGATGATGTTATTGAAGGGATCGACTCAGGCAGATATGAATGGTTTATTGCTCGGATTGAAGCTTCCCGACACGGGATCAAACTGGCGGAAGACTATTTAGGAGGGTGTTTATATGAAAGCTTTGAAGATTTTTGCAAGCCGGGCGATTATTACGATGACATGATTGAAAGGGTGATTAACGAAGCGAAAAACAATATTCAATCACTAAATGAGGAAGTTAAATCATGAATCGACAAGAATATTTAACCGGACTGGCAGAGGATTTCGGAATTGATCCCGGGATTGTTTACATGATGGCGGATTTATTGGGACCGTCTGAGGATTACGACGGGCTTATTTCTGCCCTCGAAGATTATTCGGAGGATTTATGATTAACGTTACATTCTGCGAAATTGTCTACCCCGCGCCGGAAGATGATGAAGATGATTATTGTCCAGAAGGGGAATCAACAACCCGCTCAGATACCGTTACCTTCCGAGAATTAGTCCGGCTGATGAGGGAATACCGCACCCCTTCATGCTCCCCTGCCCGGGGGGAAACGTATGAATGGATGATGACCGAACCCGAACAAGACTATCGGACCGGGGAATGGATCGACCGATCAATGCACTTCGCCCGGATCAACCCGGGCAGACGAGCGAAATATTGGCGACTCGCCATGAAAGCCGCCGGGGTGATGAAGTGATTTACGCTATCACCGACCGATCCCCGGAATACCTGAAGGCTATCTATCCCGCGCCCGTAGAGCTAGTGAACACCCTTCAGGAAGTACCCCCCGGGGTGAACTTCATCCAGTGGGAGCGAGGATTCAAAGTCTGCAAACAGACCCGGGAGAAGATACCTATCCCACTAGGCAGGTTCTCTAACGTAAATGAAGCACTGTTCCACGCTAGAAAATGATCGCTGACAGACCGTCTGACCGCCTTCGGGCGGTTTTTTTTCGCCCCTAGTACCCACCCCTTACCCGGAAAAATAATCGCTCTAATCGCTTTACCCCCATGTTTCCGGGGCTGTCTGATAGGGGCTGGATTCGTTTTTGCCGGGGGTGGAAGCCCCGCAAGGGGGCGACTACTGGTATCAGTGGTGTAGGGTCACCAACGTGCCGATCAACCTGACGGGTCGGCCTGACGGCCTGACGGTTCAGAAGCGGTCTAGGTTTTCTTCGTACGTTCCGCTGATGGGGTTGTACTTTAGGGAGGTCTCTCCCTGAGTACCAACCCATCTAAACCTGCACTTCCAGACCGCTATTTCTACTTCTGCCTCTTGTCGGTGTACGGTCAGGCCACAGTCTGTCTTTGCCCACCAAGCCATACTGCCTGAGATAGACATTCCATCTGGTCTAGGTTGGTCCGTCCCGGACCTAGATATCTTAGAAGGGTGAGCCACAAACCATGTATGGACATCGTTCGACATACAGAACTTACGAACCTGCGTAAGCATGTTGGAGATGGCTTCTGTCTCCGACTTCGTTCCCCGGTCGAGGTCGATGTAGTTGTAAGGGTCTATAACTAGACCCCTGATTCCTATTCTCTGTACGGCAGATTTAGCCCTTTCTAGAATGCTTTGTAGGGTGCTAGGTTCTTCCCCGTTAGTGTCTATAAATAGGAAGTGTTCTTGTACGAAGTTAAACGCTTCTTTCTTTTCCTGCCCGGTCATCTGGTTGTGGCCGGAGTAGAACCGCTTCTTGCTGTAGATCTCCATCAACCTAGCGATATGGATCTCTGGCGGGTTCTCGAACGAACACAGGGCGAACTTCCAGTCTGCCGATTGGGCGAGGTTCACCATCAACTGATCTACGAAGTTGGACTTGCCGGATGATGGGTAACCGGTAACGACCGTAAGTTGCCCGGGCGCTACGGTGTAGATCTTGTCTAACGAAGGATACCCGGTTGAGAACCCCGAACCGGAACCTTTGGTGAACAAGTCATTAAGCCGGTTCTCAAAAACTCTTGCATCACTAAGTCCTGAGATTGGATATGGCGCTGCACTTCGTACGATTTCTCGTACGTCTTCTTTCGGGTCCAATGACGTTTCACTTGTGAGTACTTCATTTAGATCCTTCTTATCGAACTTACAAACGCGACATTTATCCTTCCCGATCCTTCTAGCTAGCTCTTCCGTTAGAGCTTGCCCCGGACCGTCCTGGTCCGTAGCTAAGACTACATACGGAACCTTGGAAAGGATTTCGTTAGCATTCCAGACAAACGCGAACTTCTTATCTTCTGCCGGGCTGACCTTGCCAGCACTGACCTGTTGCGGCGCTCCTCCTGGAACACTGACTACGTTCTCAATCCCTGCCTCGATTGCCGATAGGCAATCGATCTCCCCCTCTACGATGACTAGAGGCTTAGTAGGGTCTACGAGGTTCAGCCCGAAGAAGTCATGAGCACCCCCGGACTCCTGAGTGAAGTCCTTGTCAGGAATACTCCGGTACTTGGCAGAAACTAATGAACCGTCACGGAAGTACGGAAAGCCGATACAGTCGCTTTCCCGTTCTAGCCTGTGAAAGTACTTCTTGCTGGCGAAGAGTTTTAGTTTGTCTGCGGTTTGTTTTGAGATACCTCGCTTGGCGAGGTAATCGTAGTGTCTCTGTTCTAGTTCTTGATTGAGAATCTGTTTTGCTGGAACGGCTAGCAAGCTTCTCTCCTGTTTTTCAGTCTTTTCAGTCTGTACTGACCCGTTAGCAAGACAGTGGTGACAGTAGTACAGAACTGCCCCATCTGGTTGCCGGGTAAGTGATAGTTCTTTTAAGTTCTTTTTCTTTCTTTCTGCCGAGCAGAATGGACACTTAGCTCTGGCAGTCTGTCCAGAGAATTCCGGAATCATCTAGTCCTCTTCAGTCTTACTTCATTGAACCGTCCCGGTTTCTTTTAAAGCTGCGGTTCTTAGACGGTGCCTGTAGTTTTACTCCATCTTTATTCCTGCCTCCTTTTGATAACGCTACAACGTGGGATACATCTTTGCCCTTACGGGCAACACCTTTCTTATCTAACGCCCGGCGAGCACGCTGCCTCTCCATCCGGTTGTCGTGCTCACCTCGCTCTTGTTGAGTCTTGTACTCTTGTTTGTAATCTCTCACGCTCTATCTCCTCTAACGCTAGTCTTAGAGCGACTATCGTCTTAGCAAACTTAGCTCTGATGGGGTACTCCTCCATCAAGCTCACTGCTTCTAACATCGCCTTCTCTGCAAGGTCTAAGCTTTTCATACGCCGGGGACTTTGTATAGAGCTTTTAGCTAATTTCACGGTAAAGACCCCCTACCCCACAGCCTGTGAGATAAAAGGGGGTCAGGTTTCACGGCCCTTGCGGGATCCCCATGCTAGCTTTCGCTACGCCCTCGACTTGGGGATTCGACCAGTCGGCGGATTCTTACGGATTTGCACCGGGTGTGCTTTCGCACCCTTACCGCTACCCTTTTCTTCCGCGCCCTCGGGATACAGTCTTACTATCGTGCGGAGTACGTCCGGCTACCTGCCGGAAAGGTTTACTTCATAGATAAATCAACAGGCTTACCGTGTTCAATACCAACACGGTGCTTGATCTCTATTGCGTAATAGGTGAAGTCTTGATGCCCGGTGCCAGCAACTCTAGCTGCGTAGTCTCGGCAACATTCAATCGCTGACTCAAGGGTGTCGTGCAAGTACACAAACCGCGCAGCCTTCCCAGAAGGGGTGCGCAGAAAGACCGCGTACTTGGGGTTGTCAGCTTGCTTCAGATCGCAGATTGCAATCTTGGGTGCTCTAAGGCCATTGTCCATACAAACCTTTCGTAGTTGTATGCGGCCCAAAACAAAAAACCCTTAAGCAGAGATAGGGCTTTAGGCTTGGTTTGCCGCTTGGCAGAAGACTCCAACGCTCTTCTACTTTGCATTGACGAAGCCCGCCCCTGCTTAAGGGTTCGGCTGTCCGTTGGTGACTGCCTACCGGGTTACCAAGCCGATAGGTGACGAGAGTTTCCTACAACATTTTTAGTCTGTCAAATCCCCCTGCCAGAAGGCTTACAAGGCCATGTCGTCCGCAGTAGGTTCGTAATCAGGCTATCAGCCGAGAAGTGCCTGCTGCCGGGGTTCCGCGTCAGATGACCCTTAACAAGGTCTCTGACCTGCCCTGTAGTGATATTAGCGGGGGGACAGTGAGTTACCCCATCTCCCGTGTCTGATACACCCACTACATACCCCAAGGCCATTGATCGATCCACGATGTGGTCTGATTCCATTTTGGCAAGAAGGTCATTGCCGGAGTAGAACTCCGCTTGGGCAGTAGAACATACCAACAACAACGCTACAGCTATTCTCATTATCCTCTCCAGTCTTCTCAACACGGCTGGGGGCTGGCATCCCTACACCGCCGAGACGCTGAGTCGAACAGCATCCCCACCTGTAGCCCCAGAGCGGCTTGTGCTAGGTTGCACAGCCAACCCCCATGCGTGTTGCTTGTTGGTACTCGCTGCTTCTGTGATAGCTAAACGGGACGGAGTTGCACCGCGACCTGACACCCGCACAGCATCCGCTTTCCCAACACGACTGGGGACTGAGGCAGGATTCGAACCCCTACCGGACTCCTCTCGGCTAACCATAGCGCCTGTCCGTTTGCCTTCCGACTTTCAGCGAGTCTCCTGAAGTGCGGCTACACCCCCTCGCCTCTCAATCCCCATGCGTGTTAGTTGTCGGTGGCCGGTGCTGATCCTCCGGCATCCCTTGCCACGCAAGACAAGGGTTGATTACTCTGATCACCAAGATGTCGTTAAGGGACTTGCCAACGCAAAGCGCCGAACATCCGAGTGTCTTTCGTCTAACGTATCAGCCTACGCATTCACCAACACGGCTGGGGACTCTACGGACTTGCACCGCCATCCTAATGAGCCGTCCTATACGGTCAAATCCCCATGCGTCTTGGTGGCCTGTGCGGGACTCGAACCCTCACGCCTATCGGCCATCTATTGTATTTATGTATCTTGCTTGCCCGGCGCACCGGCGCGAACAGTAAGGCCCGGACTTGCCCATGTTCCGGTTGTGCTTAACATAATTCAAAAACTTTACAGCAGTTTTTTTGCAGCTTGGGCATACAAATCGAAACAGTTGTCTAGGTTTGAGTAAGGCTTGTTTGCGGTTGTTGTCTTGCTGAGACAATAACTGTAGGTTTTCTAACCTGTTGTCTGTTACATCGTTGTTGATGTGATCCGCGTGTTCGGTGGCAAGCAATTTCCTGCCGAGAGCCGTCTCCATCAAATACCTAGGATAAGACTGGCTGGTCTTAGCCCCGTTCGCCAACACCAAGCAAACGTGTTGTCGATTATCCTTGCGCGTATACGGCCCATAAACTTTCATAACATCCCTCGGATTGTTGGTCGGAGAGGAGGGGGTCGAACCCACAAGGCTTGCGCCGACTGATCTTAAGTCAGTTCCCTTTACCAGTTTGGGCACTCTCCGCTTCAAGACACTAATTGTTTTACGGCAATGTGTCAACTGTCTACCTATTCCACCAACAGGCCAAACAATAGCATAACGATAGTGCGAACAATAGCTCATTGTATTTTTTAATCGACTCCTATGTTATGATAGCTTTGTGCTTCGTAGCACACTTCCTCCTTCAGTCTTTTGGCCCCCTAGTGGGGCCATTTTTTTTTAAGCTTCTCACAGTTCCACTTCTTTTAGCCGCCACAGGCCACCTTCTTTATCCCACCCGTGGATAAGAATTCTCCATCCTGACTTCAACATCTCCGGATAAGCCTCTGTCTCCTCTATCTTCCCCCTGCGGGAAGAGATGTTGTTTCTACTTGTAACCTGTACAGCTACGGTTTCGTTGTTCCCAATACAGAGTAGATCTATACACCCGAACAAGTCGTGCTTCCTACGGGTGAAAGCGTTGTAGTGCTCTACAACCGCGACTACATATCCCCTGTCTCTCATCTCTGCCATAGACCTTGGCGTCAGACTTGCAGGCTTCTTTTTCCGCTTAGGCTTCACTAGCGCTTGCACATCGTCTTCAATAGTGCTATCGTCTGGTTTCGACATGGAGACCTCGATGAAAGTGACGAACAGTTATGGGGTGCCGGAGCCGCTGATGACGCTGGCGTCTCGGGAATACTACTCCAAGGGGAAGAGTGACTACAGTGTGACGGAACTTCTTTCTCCGCCCCGGGTGAGAAGGTTGAGGGAACAATACCAAGAACACCTTGTGACGGATGTCACGGACATGATGTGGCAGATGCTTGGGTCTGCCCTACACGTAGTGATGGAGCGGGGGGAAACCCCGGGTTGGATCTCAGAAGAGAGGGTCTTTCTAGAGATCGACGGGGTGACGATCTCGGGGCAGATTGATCTCCAACAGGAAACCCCTGACGGTTTGATTCTGTACGACTACAAGTTCACCTCCGCGTGGGCGGTGATGAACGACAAGATCGAATGGGAGCAACAGTTAAACCTGTACGGCTGGCTCTTGAGAAAGGTCAAGAACAAGAACATCGCCGGGCTTAGGATCTGCGCTCTTATTCGAGACTGGAGTAAGCACGATACCCGGGAGGGCTACCCCCCAAAACAGATACACGTTATCGAGATCCCGCTCTGGGACTTCGAGACGGCGGACAGGTTCGTAAGAACCCGGCTAGACCAGCACAAGGAGTCTAAGGTCACGACCGACCTAGGTGGAACCCTGTCTCTTTGTACGCCGGACGAACGATGGCAGTCAGAAACGATGTACGCAGTAAGGAGAGAAGGAAGGAAAACAGCAATCAAAGTCCTAAGAGATCACAACGAAGCCAAGCAACTAGCAGAAAAGGAAAAAGGATATGTCGAAATCAGGAACGGGGAACCCAAGCGGTGTACCGGGAACTACTGTGGAGTCGCAGAGTTCTGCGACCAATATCGAATGGAACTTGCTGAAGCTGAACGTCAACGAGCACACGGAGAAGAAGCAGAACCTAACGTATCTTAGTTGGGCATGGGCATGGCAGGAAGCTTTAAAGGCAGATCCGAAAGCTTCTTTCAAGGTTCACACGTTCTCAACCGTGCAAGACGGTGCAAGTCCTGTCATGGATATCAACGGGACGGCAATGGTCTGGGTGGATGTAACCCTTAACGGGACTACACGAACGGGCTTTCTGCCGGTTATGGATCACCGAAATAAGCCCATCCCCGAGCCGGATGCGTTTCAGGTAAACACCGCTCTTATGAGGTGTATGACCAAGACCCTAGCTTTGTTTGGATTGGGTCTCTACATCTACGCCGGGGAGGATCTGCCGGAAGGTGAGCCGGAGGTAGCGCCGGAGGCAAAGAAAGCAGTACAGGAACCCAAGGTAGACGCAAACTTAGCTTGGTTTGCACAGAAGATGAAAGAGATGGTGACCATCGCTACTACTAAGGATGAGCTAAGAGAGTTCTGGAAAGCCAACCTGCCTCAGTTGGACATCCTTAAGACTGAGAATCCGGACTTGTTCAAGTCAGTTCTTAAAACGTTTAAAGACGCTCAATCTCAAATGGAACAAGCATGAGATCTTACAAAACCATCTCTGTCCCGCTGGATGTCATAGCACTTCTAGACGAAGTTAAGAAGGAGCTGGAAAAGAAGTTTGGAGTGGCTTTTTCCTACCCTCAAGTTGTTACTTACCTTGTAAAACACAGGAGCATCTGATGTACGAACAACGCAAAGACTCTGGCCGGTTGATGGCGTCAACAACCAAGAAGCACGAGAAGTCCCCTGATTACTGGGGAGAGATCGCTATCGACGTTAAAGACCTGACCAAGGTTGAACAAGTCAACGGCCTTCTGGTCTTCAAGATCAACGGTTGGAAGCGTAAGACCCAAGCCGGGGCTACGTACCTGAGTCTAGCCATCGACCGGTATGTCAGTGACCGCGCTCCTAAGCCGCCTAAACCTGTCGCCAAGAAATCGTTTGACGATTTGGAAGATGACTTCGTATGAGCCCTCTTGAGTTTGAAGGAAAGAAGATCGCGCTGAAGCAGGATAGCAACGGGTTTGTTTTAACCCTTGCTATTCATCCCGACGAGGCTCCGGAGGAGCTTCTCAGGGACTTCGTAGGAGCGCGGTACATGGTGGTGATGGTCAGGATCTTAGACGATGAGACCAAGCTTCTTTATAAGAACCGCGTCAGTCAGGCAGCGGTCTTGTGTAAGAAGCTGGACTTTCAGATGTGGCTAGACGTGGACTCGGAAGCGAAAGCTGCGGCAGAACTCTGTAAGCGTCTAGAAATTAAATCTCGATCAGAACTAAATGGGAACAAAAAAGCGCAAGAGCTATTTGATCTGATGGTAAAG
>JACCDU011198327.1_pt1 | contig 15469 bp, 29 predicted proteins | sample 7446081 | NCBI WGS metagenome assembly JACCDU01 (sample SAMN15323447, study PRJNA562643) | freshwater metagenome | isolation source: river surface water | place: USA:Blue River Watershed | collected 2017-08-17
GGTGATATTTGCACTTATGTTGAAAAAATAATTTAATTTTTTTTCTAATTTTACTAAACTTTTAAAACTTAAGCCCTGCCTGTTACTATAAGGAACATACGGAAACACTAATGAATCCGTAATAAAAAAAATAGATTGCAGATGAATAAGACAGAATTAGTAAGTTCAATTGCTAAGGAAACCGGTTTATCAAAGACTAAGACCAATGAAGTAGTAGATGCTTTTGTATCAGCTGTTTCAGAATCACTTTCAAAAGGTGAGAAAGTTACACTTGTAGGTTTTGGTACTTTCACTACCTCTAAGAGAGAAGCTCGTAAAGGTCGTAACCCTAAGACTGGTGAAGTAATCAACATTCCTGGTAAAACTGTAGCACGCTTCAAAGCTGGTTCAGATTTAACTAAGAGTGTTAATTAATTTAACTCCTTAATAAAAAAAACCCTCAATTATAATTGAGGGTTTTTTAATTTTAAAGTATTTTGTTATGACAACATAAATGTAAAACCTTTAGATGTAGTGTCACCGTATTCTTTTTCTAACTCTTGACCATCATATCTAATATCAGTAATTAACTCTGACCTACCATCAAGAAGTTCAACAATTTTACAACTTAGTAATTGGGGGTCAAACTCTTCATCTAATTCAACGGTATAATTGAAGAAATTTCCTTTTTGATAATCCTCAACTAAAAGATAATCACCATCATTATATTCATAGTGTTCTTCTACTTCTTCAAAATCAAATTCTTCTTCTGATTCCCAAACAACTTCACCATTTTCATCAGTGACAGTAATTAAAACATGCTCTCCGTGATTCTTACCATTGTATAATCCAGTAAGTACATCATCAGTATCACTGTAATACTCAACTCCTAATTTATCACAAATATCATCATGTTCTAATTCATCTTCTTCAATTCCACAATCTGAAAAGAATTCATATTGTTCTTGTGTTATTTTGAAAATGAAAGCCTCAGCTCCTTTACCGTTTACTTCAATATTATACTTCATACTGTTTTATTTTTTTACATACATTATACAATCAACACCACCGAGTGTTTTTATATTTGACCTTTTATATTCACTACCTTCATATTCATCAACTAAAGACATCAAATCTTGTGGTATATGAACAATATAACCTTCTAATGAACTTGCGTCTGGATTAGGAATAGCAACATTATAAAAGTCGCCATCAATTTTTTGTTTGACAATTTCAAAACCAGAAATAAAATCTGTTTTAGGTTCCACATAGAACTCTTGTCCGAACTCTCTTAACTGAACATCTTTCATACAAAGTGTTCCATAAGAGAACAGTTTAATTTTTTCCATAATTATCTAAGAAGTTTTTTTCATGTATTGATAAACTATCATATCCTTTTTTTGATATTTTATCTAAAATTGAGTCCATTTTTTTCTGACGCTTACTTCTCAAATCATTAAACTGCTCATCAGTTAGTGGTCTTTTTGAAACTGTTTTATTTTTAGGTTTCTGACTAAATAAGTTTTTTATCCAAATTAAAAATTTCATAAATTATTTATTAATCCACTCTAAGTCCTTAACTGCATAATAAATGAACAATGCTGAAAATACACCTGTGAAAAAACTTACCGTGTAAATTGAAAATATCAACAATGCCACGCTTAATATAAGTGAGACCCAAGCACTAATCTTTTTAGCACCTGCTCTGTTACTTCTCATTTTAATCATCAAGAAATCTCTTAAAATTCTACCACCATCCATCGGATATATCGGAAGTATGTTGAAAGCAAAAATTAGAAAATTGATAAGTATTGACTGAATTAAAAAGTCATTACTTGGAAAAACACTAAGAAGTGAAAATGAAAATAATGATAGTATTAGATTACTTAAAGGACCTGCAAAAATAATAGGAATTGAATCTCTTTCTGGGATTTGGTTTATATCCATTTCAGCAGAACCACTTAGCATATCAATATTAATTTGATAGACTTTATATCCTTTCCTATTAGCCATCCAGGCGTGTGCCAACTCATGAATAAGTATTGAAATGAAAACTATTAACACCTGAACAGGAGTCAAAAGAAAAAGAAGTAGGAAAAACCAAAGCTTTAGATAAACTGGAATACCTTGAAAATCAAATAATTTAATAGACATTGACATAATTTATATTTTAACAACCGTAAACACTTTCATGATTAGACTTATTTAATTTAGTAATCCAGTCTAACCTTATGTCATTGTAGAAGTTTCTGACTAACCTATCTACTGAGATAGAGAAGTTTACACTAGAATCAATACCATAACACTTCTTTAGATAGTCATAAATATGAGACTCTGAAAGTTTGTCTAATCTCAAGAATATTCCTTTATTAGCATAGACTGCTCCGTTATCTGGATGACAAAACCAAGTGTTAAAGTTTTTGACATCAAATATTATCTCCTCAATAGGAAATATAGTCTTCTTTTTCTCTATTTTTTTACCCGTAACCAGATTCAGTAGATTTCTCATATTTTTATATTAGTTTACAAAAATACAAAACCCTTTGCTATTAACAAAGGGTTTTGAAAAAAATTATTAAAAATAATTTTTAGTGAACAGTTACACTTTCAACAACTAAGTCATTATGGACTAACTTATTTGCTTTGTATATTGAAATAAATAAATCACCAGCTGAAACACTTGAAGTGACCTCATAGTTGAACTCTAATTTATATCTTCCTGATTCAGTTAATTCACCACAACAACCTCTTAAACAAGTATTACCTTGAGCCTTATGGTCTGAACCAAAGAATGTCATAAATCCTAAAAAGTTTTTATGATGAGGATAAAGAACATCACCTTCAGGAACATTCAGATAAACTTCATAAACACCTTTTGGTTTTGTTAAGAATGAAACAGTGAGTGTTACAGTTTTTCCTTTAGGAACTCCGTGAAATCCTGTACCTAATTTGAACTTAGTATTATGTGATTTGATAGAGTGTTTAGGACTAAACGCTAATGGTTTAATAATTTGAACTGGCTCTGGCTTATACTCTTTAGGTTGAACTTTAGTATCATCAAAATCATAATCTAAATTGTAGATAATTTTGATAATCTCTTCATTTGTATAAGTTACTTTCTTACCATTTTCATCAAAGAAAACATAATTCCACTTGAAAGAATTTAAGTCTTCAAGAGTTACTGGCTGACCATTTTCGGAGTTAGTCCATTGTTGCCACAATCTATCAATATTAGAGTGATGTGTCCAGAAAATAGGATCAAAAGCCGCAGTTGGAACCCAACCCATTAAACCAGTTGAAGTGATTGAGCCAGTAATAGGATTATTAAACTTTAATAGTCCAGTAGTGTCATTTCCAGCACCACAGTAGTCATGCATAGCACCGTGTGGAGCTGCATCAATTGCGTGATTAAATCCTTGATAAGTTGTATACTGAAACAATTTAGTTATATCTAATGCTCTTTCAGTCTCACCAGAAATAGGGTAACCCATATTTAAGCTGTCATATCTACAAAGTTCATAAAGAGAAGAATTTTTATCCATAAATAGTGGATGTAAACTTCTATTTACATTAGTATTTTTTGTAGCTGTATATTCCCAGTATGGAAGAGCAAAGTCTTTTTTACCAGAAAGTTTTCTTACAATCTTTTCAAAGTGATAGATATAAAGTCTATGCCATACTAAGAAATGAATCTCAGAACCTTTTGAGTGTGTACAGTTATCCCAAGCCTCTTTTAAGTCACTGATGTTGTTGTAAGATCCACAAATATTTTGTGTGTAGATTGTATCAGGAACCCAGTGAATTGCTCCTTGATAATACCAACTTGTTGGGTCATTACAATCTTTACTTCTCATAATCTGAAGAGCTTTATTAAGAGCTTCAACATCAGACTGAGCTTCTGGCGAATGTATATTCTTTCTGACATATCTTGTAGGTTCTTCTTGATTATTACAAGAATTCAACATAATTGTCATAAGAGCAACAAAGAGAGCAACAGCACCACCAAATAACCAACTAATTGTTTTGTAATTTGTTTGTCTATTCATATTAATTTATTTTTTTGGGTTATATGAAAAAATATTCTTAATGTTTAGTTTTAATATATACTCTAAATTGGGTTTTTACCAAAAAAGATTTAATATATAAATTACTATGAAATGGATTAAAAACAGAGAAAAGTTCCTGAGTGAAGCTAAACTTAGAGATGTTATATTCTCAAGACAGGCAAAGGAAGTATCAAGAATTTGGGGTGAAAAATATCTTGACTATGAAGAAGTAACTCCAACTGATAAAATCAAACAAGGCAAATGGAAACTTTCTGATGAAGACAAGATGAGAGTTTTAGGTAAGTTTTTTGATACAAACATGCAACGTGTTTATGAAGTATTCAGTGGCTTGAATGATAAGTTTGCTTCAGTTATTGCACAGTCTGTTAATACAGACTTATTAAGTGAAGAATCACATAAGGTAATTATGAAGGATTTCAATGTAAAGAATCCTACTGTTGACCAAATAGTAATTATATATGATCCTGTTTTCAGAAAAATATCTGTGTCAGAAACAAATGCCACTGAGATGATTCAAAAAGATGAAAATGGTAGACCTGTCAGAGATGAAGAAGGTAATATGATAAAGATTAAGAAAGAAAAAGGTGATTTAATATTCACAAACAACTTAGTTAATATCAATACCTTTGTTGATGATTTTAATAGATGTTTTGGTGAAGATACTGTAAGAGCTAACTTCAATGATTCCAATATTGGTAACTTAAGAAGTATGGCAAAGATTGATGAGAACAGAGAATATAAAGTAGACTTTGAAATATTCAATAAAGACCTTTACTTATCAATTAGTCACAATCCTAAAGACATCTTAAATATGTCTATTTCTAAGTTTTATGCTTCTTGTCAACATTTATATGGTGGTGGGTATAGAGAACAAGTTTTAGGTAATGTTTTTGACCCTAACTCAATACCGGCTTTCTTAACATTTGAAACCCCTATTTTCTGGGGTAATGAAAAGATTTCTGACCAATTACCACTTTCAAGAATGGTTATCAGAAACATTGAAAGGTTTGATGATTCTGCTGAGACTAAGATATTCTTTGATAGAGCTTATCCAGATAGAATGAAAGATATATTTGGTGAAATTGTTGAGAAATATACTGAAATGAAAGAAACAGCAGATGCAAGAAACACTTATTATTTCACACCAGATATTGATGTTGATGATAGAATCAGAGATCCTTATATGGATAGAATGAGACTTGAAAGAAGACCTTATATTGGTAAAAATACTAAGACTCTTTATTTAAGTAGAATGCATGACTGGTCTAAAACTAAAGTTTCTCCAGATGCTAAGATTAAAGAATTAGTTGTTGAAACAACTGACTTACCGGAAAACTTAACTAAGATTGCACTTAATCCAGATTGGATTAAATTCAAATACTTAACAATCAATACACTTACTAACTTTGATAAATTAAAAACAGATTCAATTGCATTTGATAAGTGTCAGTTCAATACTAAAATACTTGATGAAATTAACTCTATAAATCCAGAAATTAAAAAACTACAAATTGTTAGTTGTGATATTTCAGGTGAACTTAATTTAACAGGATTCAAAAACTTAGAAGAATTACACTTCATTTATGCACTTGATGATTTAGCACAGTTAAAAGATTTAACTGAGAACTTAAAAGTTAAGAAGTTAGTTCTTTCTGGTGACTTAATAAAAGATAAAGAATCTAAAACATATATCAATTCTTTGAAACAAAGAGGAATGAAAGTAGAAATAGTAGGACCAGTAATATGAAAAACTTAAAATACATACAATTATTTGAAGCTTATGATTCTAGAGTTTTATCTGGAACATTAAAGTTTTTGAAGAACAATGAAAGTTCAAAAAAGGCTTTTATGGAGCAAGTTAAAAAACTATGTGAAAACATAGACTTTCCTATTTCTAAACTTTCAGATGATTTCTTTGAATATCTTCCATTTAAGAAAGCTCTTCAGAAAGCAGCAATGACTGGAGATGAGCCTTGTGAAGCTACATCAAGGCAAGAGTTTCCACAATACTCAGTTGAAGGAGCAAAGTGTGAAGGTGGCAAATTAAAGAGAATGTGGGGTTCAAGAACAAGAGATGTTGTATGTCCTGCTTGTAATGGAACTGGTGTTAAACCAAAAAAATCTGAATTAAAACTTGTTAAATTCTGGTTTGATTCAGAAGGTAAATTTATCACAACATCTATTGTAGATGGTATAATCAGACCAACTAATTCTATTGGTAGTAAAATATCAAAAAGAATAAGTGATTACAATTATACATCTACAACTATTAGTAGAGCTTCAGAACTAAGTAGTAAGTTGAGTGGAGGTGAAGTAGTTGAAATTACAATTAATGATGATACTATGGTGGCTTACATCATAAAAGATGGTAGTAGATACTATGCAATTCAAGACAAAGCGGATGGTTCAGGACCTTCTGGTTCAGCTTGGAGAAAATGGGGTAGATACGGATGGTCATTAAGTGGTGGTGAATTTAGACAGATTAAAGTCCTAACAGCAAAACAAAAGTCAGAAATCAAAGATGAAGCCGATCCATTTGAATGGAATGTATGTGGTGAATGGAGTAGATACAGAGGTATATCAATTGGTAGAGGTGACTTAAAAGATCAAATTAAAGATGCTCACTTTGCTATTGTATTTGATTATGGTAAACTTAATAAATCAGACTTTGAAACTAAACGTGAAATATCTCAAAGTAGAGAAGAAATGAGAAGTGGTTCTAAATTAGATCCTCAACAGTCAGATGAATATATCAAGAAAAGAAATATAGAAAGATACATTAATGAACTATCTAAAAAGCTTGATATTACTTCAGACATTAGTAACTGTAATAGATTGATTGCAAGAGCTCTTGGTCACAAGTCAGCACTTTATATAACATACTCTACTAATATTTATTCAAACTTGACAAATATAATAGACAGTTACATTAAATTACTCACAAGAGAAGACGAATCTGATAAAAAGTATTACGCAGAACAGATTAATTCTCAAGCTAATTCACTATTCAAAAACGGAATGGATAAGTCTAGAGTAACAAATGATAGTATCAAAGCCGTAAAAGATTTACTAAAAGAAAATAATAATGATAAAATTTACTTTGATATTTTAGATGAAATGCAAAATATTAGTGACGCTCTTTATGAGAGTATTAAAAACTATCAAATAGACACTATTGAAGATTTAGAAATAGTAGCACAAAAATTAAGTGCTGTAAGAAATGTCTTAAAAGCTGACAGATATGGTCTTAGTAGATTCTTTAACTATTTTATGGATTACTTAACATCTGATAGACCAGAGAGAGCTCACAGAGGACTTACTGATACTTACTACATTGAACCAGAATCAACATTACAAGGTCTAAAGAGGTTGAAAACAATTGTTTCTAAGATTTAATATAAGATTCTACTTATTTTATTATCTCTATCTCTTTCAACTCTAAGTGCGTCCATTTCTTCTCTAGTCATTTTAGCAAATGGTTTGAACTCACGAATATTTTTACAATGAATGATAAACTCCCAATCAAAGTAGTTTTCTTCATCAATATCTTCGCGTATATGAACACCTATCCAACAATTACTTTTCAAACCATAACTATCATGTGACCAAAGAAGAATGTTGAACATCTGTTCACGAATGAAATTGGTAAACTCACGAGCATTATCCATTTCCCAAAACATTGGTACATTATTATAAGGCCCGTTGCCACCGCCACCAATATTCATTGAGACCTTTATCATAAAATTCTACTTATCTTATGTTCTCTTTTGATTTTCTTTTCCCAATCTGGTGATGGGTATAAAGAAAGTGGATTTCTTGTTGACTGCATACCATTCATTATACCATCAACTCTCCAAACTACTTTTACAGACCACCAAGTTATATGTTCAATATACTCTACAATTTCATATTGATATTTACCATCACCTAAACCAACCATCATACCGATTGGATACCACTTATTGAGAAGTTGTAGTTGAAAATCTTTATCAGTGGCATTAAAACGTAGTGAAGTGGCTCTATCATGTTGATGATAGTTCCACCATACTAAAGCTTTATTTCCGAATGTGCTCATTATTATTTATAGATGGCCACTAATAATCCAAGTAATGATAAGAAAGTTACAATGATAAAGTTGTATTTTGCGTGTAATGAAGTTGCTCTTGTGATACCGAAATCATCTGCCTCAATAGCCTTACCTTCTTTGCAAGCCTTAGTATAACCTTTGATATACCAGATTGAGAATACATAACCAACAAAACTAAGAACAATCGCAGCAATCACAGGAACACCAACAATCATATGAATGAAACCAAACTTGATTGACTCAATGATTCTACTTTTAGTTGTAAAGTTCAAACTTCGAAATGCCAATTCTTCAGATTTAGCAAGATAAGGAATAGCAAGTGAGAACACCAACCAAAAGCCAATGATAACTGGTAAGATACCAGAAAGTAGAGGTTGTAAGAAAAGATTACCAGAGCCACTGTTATCAGTAGCAGCATCACCTGAGCTAAGCAGTGAAACCCAAGACCAAGTAAGGAAGTTTGGCATTCCTACTGTATATAAAACACCGATAGTAGTAAATACTGAAATCACTAAAAGAAAAGCAAACAAGTAATCAATAGGATTCTTCAAGTAAGCGTTCTTCAAATTTGACTTGTCTTTCTTGAAATCTTTATAAGAAATCCATAAAGAACTTGCTACAATAGCGCCGGAGATAATAGTTATAATCATTTGTATCTTTTATTATATAAATACAAATATAAGGCAAAAAAGACTTAAAATCAAGAAATTTTATCTAAATTTTCTTTAAGTTGTTTAATTTGTTTGATAATTTCTGACTTCCTCTTATGTCTATACTTCTTCTGATCCTCTAACATCTTGTCAATTTCAGAGTTTTGAATATATTGACTTTTAGTGATTAAGTGTAGAACAAAAAAAGAAGCCTCATAATCTATGGATTCTAAATCTCTTTTAAGAGACCACAATTTATATTTAATCCATAGTCTTTTTAACATAAAGCTATATATTAAGTAAAAATATGAAAAACTAAGCCTGAGTTGAGTTTGCATAATATTATTGTAAAATATCTTTTAGTCTATTTTCTCTTACTTTTTGATTCACTCTTTGTAGGAGTTCTTCTTCTTTTTCTGGATACCACTCTGGAAGACCTAATGGTTCAAATTTGATATTACTAATCAAATCATCTTTTACCTCTTTCTCAAATCTATCACGAATTGAATCATTATATCCAGTAACAAAATTTGAAGCCTTGTCTAATAATAGACCACCACCTGTTTGAAACTTCCAGAATCTATATAACATCAAACTTTTAAGTAACACTGAATGTTCAAAATACTGATCCTCTCTTATGTCACCATCTGGTAATTGAGGATATACAGATGTTTTGTGTATATCTGGATTATAAATGTAGATTGCATCTACAATCATATAAAAAAACAGTTCAACAAACTTCTGAGAAGCGTCTAAAAGACTTTCTCTTACATTAGTATCAAATGGTCTAGTTCTTGTCCATTCAGAAATTGCCATCTTTCTCAAGTGTAGACACTCATTATAGTATGATTGAGTTATCTGAAACTTTGAATACTTCTCAAAAATATAGCCATACTTTTCGGGATAAAGAAAATTTACAGACCAATCTAATTCATCTAATAATTGATTAAGTGCCAATTTTTGTTCTTGAGTCGCATTCGGTATACCAAACTTCTGATACCAACCTCTTTTAGAATCAATCTTATAAGCATCAATCTCAGTCCAATCTAACTGGACAACTAATAACTCTTTACTATCACCATTCTTAGTCTTATTAGGAACTTTATCTATTATCTTTAACTCCGGGAACTTCATAAATTCACATTTTTTAATACTTTTTTAATCCTTAAATCTCTCTTGACTTCAGGAGAACTTAAGGCCATAACTTTCTTAAATATAGATTCTCTTAGAGAGTTGAGTTCTTTTACTTGTGTGAAAATATCTCTACACTCACTTATAAAATCCTCAGCACAATCACTGGGTATCATAACTTCTCTGGAATCATCACCAATAGTAAAATCACAATACCAAATACTTTGATTATCTACTTCTTTAGAGTAAGTATAGAATCTAATACCTAATTCATCACTTAAGGTTATACAATTCCACTTATAAGAATCATAGTTAATATCTTTACCTGGAAATGTTTTTCTAAGTATTTTGATAATAGTGTCAACTGTCATAAAATCTTTTATTTAGGCAAATATAATCAGAATAAAAACAAGATACAATAATTTTAATATATAAATTATGATTACTTCAACAATTACTGGATTAAGTGTTCAAAGCGGTGACTTCTCAGGTGAAGTTTTACAAAACACTGATGTTACAATAAACGCACAATCTACCAATGGTCAAAAAACTGGTTTCAAATGGACAGTTGCAACTATCAATACCTCTAATGGTCATCAATTTACATTCTGGCCTGACAATGGTCAATTAGAACTAAACTTGAGAGGAATAATACAAGTAGAAAGTATGAACTCTACAGGTGATTTTAATTTAATAGTTGAATTATTTGATGAGTATGAAGAAGGTTTTGTTAAAATTATAGAAAACAACAAAATCATCTATAATTTGTTAGTTAAGAACTAATAATCTCACTATACTTAAATATTACATTAAGACAAAATCTTGTTTTAGAATTGACAGGACCAGTTCCTTGATGAATCAGTTTAGAATTAAAAAAGATACACTTTCCAGATTTTGATTCAAATTTACTATCTTCTACAATTGTATAACCATCACTATCATTTAGATAATAAACCATACTAAAGTAATTTCCATCAATCTTTTCAGCCATATCTCTATGAACCACACCATTTGATGATCGGTTATAATAATTCCATAAATATCTAACTGGTTCAATATTTGTAAACTTACAAGGACAAGCATTTATGGCTTGAGAAAAAATTAACTCAGCTAAATAATTTATTTCTGAAAGTTCCTGACTATTCTCTTGACTGTTTCTAAAAAAAGATTGAAGTAACATACCAGTATCTGAAAACTTATCCTCTAAATTTTTTTGTTCTTTTTCTTCATCACAACTCAAATGCCAACCGTGATGATTAGATATTTTACCAATAACAAACTTATTAAACTCACCAACATTTACCTCAGTTTCAGAAAAAACATTATCAATTACTATAACTTCCATATATATGTTATATGATTTAATAACTATTTGATTTAAACAATAGACTAAAAGTAGATATAATAACTATGTTTATACCAGTTGAAAATCAAGATATACCTTTAATTGTTATTGATGACTTTTTACCAAGTCACTACTTAAAAAGCTTATTTAGTGACATCAAAAGATTAAAACCATACTTTGGTAAATCTCACTGGACTTCAGGATTTCAAGCAGATACTAATCCGAATTGCACTGGTGAAGACCTTTGGCTTCCTTTTTCTGCAAAAGAAGATGATAAAAATGGACAAATTGGAGAACCGTTAGCTGGATTATTCAAATATTTCCTACACGAAGGTGTGATTAACTTTCTTAGTAATTGTAAACATAGTGACTTAAATTCTTTTAACAGATTCCAATACAACTTTTTATATCATATTATAAATTATGGAAATGGTGGATACTATAACTGGCACTTAGATTCTAAAGTTGAAGGAATGTCTTGGCACGGTTTTGAAGTAAATAAAAAAACCACCTATACTTTTGCCTTAACTTTAATTCAAGATGAAACCTTAATTTCTGGAGGAAATCAATTATTTATGAAAGATGGTAAGGTTGTTAAATTAGAATCTAAAAACAATCAGTTAATTATCTTTCCATCAAATGTTTATCACAGTCTAACTGAAATAAAGACAACTGAAGACTTACCGTGGGAATTGAGAAGATTTAATATACAAGCTTGGCTTTGCCATCTTTAATTAAGTAACTTATCTAAATTCTTTTGTCTAAACTCCTGTCTAAGTGATGGAATCCACCTACCCCACTGCTTGTAGATATGTAACTTCTCTCTATCAGAAGACCACTTATCAATAAAGTTTCTCCAATCTTTTGAATCGTGACCTGAGATATAACGGGACTGAATATAGTGAACAAACTCATGCTGAATGGCGACATCTTGTATCTCAGAAGCCCATTCTTTTAACATTAAATTGAAATTAGACCACTGGTCTAAATTTCGCATCCGTTTTTGATGTTTGATGTGTGACCTAACAAAATTAAAGGCAAATGTAGTGGCAACTACTAACACCAAACAAAGAATAGATATTTCTATAATTTTCATTCCTTTTACTTAAATTAAACCTAATTTTTCTAATTTATCCGCTCTTAACTCTGAAATAAATCCTTCAGGATAAAACTGTATAATAAACCGGTAACCTTGGTCAGTCATATAATCACATCTACTATTTTCAAATTTAATTTCACCAGAATTAGAACCAGGTTTTGGATTAACCTCATCTTCTGGATTCCAAAACATCATAGTGAATTTTTTCTGTAATTCTTTATCCCACTTATCCTTGGTAAAATCATTATACGGATTTGTTATATTAGAGTAGATAGAATCCGAGATACCATCTTTAAAATGAAAATTCACTTTATAACACCACTTAATCTGGGGATATCCTGAGTAATATTTATCCATTCTAAACCAATTCACCGATTCTACCTCTCTGGAATAACCATCTACATTAATCGAGGTGATTACACGTTCCCAACGAGTGACTAAATCTTTTACTATATCTTCCATTACTCTATAACTCTATCAATTTTTCTATCTCTTAAAAATGACTTAAAAGCCGACTTAAATACATCTTGTGATATAATGGTATTAATAATCATATTCTTAACACCTTCTTTACCCATATAACCAACAAGATCACCAAACTGCTGATAAACATTAGTAAGATTGATTGTGGTATTATTATAACTAAAAGTAAGCTTGTTATCCTCAAAAACTAAATGATTATAAAGAAAACTAAGTTCAGTCATTTTATCTAATTGTTCCCTACTAAACTTATGGTCATATTCACCGGCTAATATCCAATCTATATTATCCTTTATAAAAATATCCCAATCATCAAAAAAATCCATCATATACCTAACTTTTCAATTTTTTTATCTCTTTCTACATCAATTGGATAAAATAACTCTTTTGTATACCAAAAGTTTCTCAACTGATTATCAATAATTCTAAATCCAATATTATCAATATCAGTAACTGGATATAACTTTTCAGGGGTTAAACCAATCAACTTACCTACCGAATCATTATCTGACTTACACTTTACTAACATACTACTATCTTATATCAATATAGATTTAAGTTTATCTTCTCTTAATTGTCTTTCAGTTTTCTTAAAATGATAAGTTGCATATTTACTTTCATAACCACCATCACATATCACAGTAATAACATAAACACAACTGTGATGTGTATTCTCACATCTTATAACTTGATATGGTTTACCAGCAGTAATTCCACTCCAAGTCTTTTTAAGGGTAAAAACTTCATCACCTGGCTCAAACTTTGGATAATACCTATCTTTGGCATATACACCATCAAAACTCATATACCTAATTTTTCTAATACCTGATTTCTTAAATTACTAATCATATCTACTTCCCCTTCATAAACCCAAGTCATTTTATCCTCAGTTAAAGACCTAATATGATACCTCCTTTTTCTTCTTGTCCTTGATTGACTAATATCATCTATAATACAATTACCAGGTATAAACCGACTGATATCTTTTTCTACCTTTATTCTAACTATATCTCCAATTTTCATCCCAGTAAACTTTTAAGTTTATTTTCTCTTTCTAAAACCAATTTTCTTTCAATGTAACGGTGTATACCAAAACCAAAATGACATATCACTGGCGGACCACTATCAATTCTAACAAAGTTATAATAATTAGTAAACTGGTTATACTCTAAGAAATGAAGCTGGTCACCTACCTTATACTCATTGTAAAGATTTACCGATTTATCAATTCTGGTAAACTGAATGACTTCACCTAATGTTAAACTCTCAAAATCCTCTCTTGTCATATTTCTAAATTCCTAAACTTTTAAGCTTTGACTCCCTGATAACAGATGAGGTAATATCTACTAAAAAACCGGATGAAATAGCAGAGGCAATAGTTAACCGTTTTGAACTGAGAGTGTTCCACTTCCAAGTAAAAATAGCATCATACTCTACCTTACTGAATTTAATCTTTGGTCCCCTATCTGAACACATTTGGATAGTTAAGATATCGCCAACTGCAAACTGGTGATAGTAATGGACATCAGAGTCAAGACAAATACTTAAGTCCTTATCTAATACCTGGAGATAATACTTTGTCATTCGGTAACTAATTGACAACTTTCTGATTTAACATTAATTGATACCAGTCTACCAAGTTCATCAGTAAACTTTATTCTAACAAAAGGCACCTTATCATTTCCACGAAGATAAACCCTATCTACTATACAGTCTTTTCCCTTGCAAACCTCAAGGTCACAAGTAACTACATTTCCAATCTTAAATTGAACTGGAAACAATATTCTCCATAACTTACTAAACATATTTACAAATATATAACTTTTTTCTTTAATTTCTATATTTATTATTATATGACCCGTTTCATCCTTTTGTTTTATCCTACTTTTATCTTTCAGACGGAACTGAAGTTTAAAAATTTTTCCATCACCCCCTCCAGACTCTTTAGAGTCTCCAGTTTAAAAATTTTTCCACCAAGGAATTTTTTACAAGCCCACCACCAAACAAACCACCCAACACAAAATATAAACCATATGATATTAACAGATAAAGATATAACCATATCACAAAGCAACCACATAGTATACCTCGGAGTAGAACTTCCCCTAACAAAAGACAACCTCACCGACTATGTTGCACAAACCGATTGTCACTGGACAGAACTACTACTCCACCACTATAACTCTCAAATGACTCAAAGAGATATAAAACTAAATAAACTACTCAATGATAACCCACAGTAAATTGTCAGATATTAACCTAAACACTCCAGAAGGACAACTACTTATGTCTGCAGTTGCCATACTAACTTCTATAGACCATAAACACATCTCAAGTAATAAGTGGGGTGGTATGCTAAGCCCCGATAAAGCAGTTAAACAAATTGCTGACCTGGCTAATAAAATCTATTATGAAGATGAATGGGAAAAAGAACAACAAAGAATCAACCGTGATAATAAAATAAACCAAATAATAAACAAAGATAATGAGCCTAAATAAATCTATAAACCACCACTTCAATACTAATAGATTCCTAATAACCGTTCACTCTCAAGAACACCTACAACTAATGGTACCGACTCAATCTATTTCCTATAAAATCTTTGATACCTTAGATGGAACAGAAATAGA
>JACCDU010224555.1_pt1 | contig 15468 bp, 15 predicted proteins | sample 7446081 | NCBI WGS metagenome assembly JACCDU01 (sample SAMN15323447, study PRJNA562643) | freshwater metagenome | isolation source: river surface water | place: USA:Blue River Watershed | collected 2017-08-17
AAGCTGCGCGGCGCCTACAACAAGATGGCACACCTCACGCCCGAGCAACTCAAGAAAGGCGTGATCTGCGCCTCTGCGGGCAACCACGCCCAAGGCGTGGCGCTCAGTGCCAGCAAGCTGGGCACCCGCGCCGTGATCGTCATGCCCACCACCACCCCGCAAGTGAAGATCGATGCCGTCAAAGGCTTGGGTGGCGAAGTGGTGCTGTTTGGTGACAGCTATTCAGACGCCTACAACCACTCGGTGTTGCTCGAAAAGAAGCAAGGCCTGACCTTCGTGCACCCCTTTGACGATCCGGATGTGATTGCCGGTCAGGGCACCATCGCCATGGAAATGCTGCGCCAGCACCAGGGCCCGCTCGATGCGGTGTTTGTCGCCATCGGCGGCGGCGGCCTGATCAGCGGCGTGGCCAACTACATCAAAGCCGTGCGCCCCGAAGTCAAAGTCATCGGCGTGCAGATGAACGACTCGGACGCCATGATCCAGTCGGTCAACGCCAAAAAGCGTGTGACCCTGGCCGACGTGGGCCTGTTCTCGGACGGCACCGCCGTGAAGCTGGTGGGCGAAGAAACCTTCCGTGTTTCGCGCAGCCTGGTCGATGAATACATGACCGTGGACACCGATGCAGTGTGCGCAGCCATCAAGGACATTTTTGTGGACACCCGCTCCATCGTGGAGCCCGCAGGCGCACTGGCCGTGGCCGCGATCAAGCAATACGTGGCCCAGCACAAGACCAAGGGCGAAACCTACGCGGCCATCTTGTGCGGCGCCAACATGAACTTTGACCGCCTGCGCTTTGTGGCCGAGCGTGCCGATGTGGGCGAAGAAAAAGAAGCCCTGTTTGCGGTCACGATTCCTGAAGAGCGCGGCAGCTTCAAACGTTTTCTGGAGCTGATCGGCAGCCTGCCCGGTGGCCCGCGCAATGTGACCGAGTTCAACTACCGCATGAGCGATGCCGACAAGGCCCATGTGTTTCTGGGCCTGAGCACACACGGCAAAGGCGAGAGCACCAAGATCACAGCCAACTTCAACAAGCAAAAGTTTGCGGCCATCGACCTGACCCACGACGACCTGGCCAAAGAGCACATCCGCCACATGGTGGGCGGACACTCAGCCTTGTCTCAAGACGAACGCCTGCTGCGCTTCGTGTTCCCCGAGCGCCCCGGCGCCTTGCTCAAATTCCTGAGCCTGATGCGCCCCGGGTGGAACATCTCCTTATTCCACTACCGCAACCAAGGCGCCGACTACGGCCGCATCCTGGTCGGCCTGCAAGTGCCGCCCAAGGACGACAAGGCCTTTGCCAAGTTTCTGGATGCGTTGGGATATCCGTATGCGGAAGAGACGGCAAATCCGGTTTATCGGATGTTTTTGCGCAGCTGACGAGTTGCGCGGCAGTCGCCAGAATCCGCGGCCGCTGGCTTCAAATCAAGGCGTTTTATCCACCGGCAACTGAAGGACTTGCAGGCGAGGTCCATCCACGGTTGCACCTAACTGTGCGCCTTTGGGGCTCAGGTTTTGCAACACCAGTCGCTCACCCACAGTTTGTCCCACTCGGTAAGCTCTGGGCGCTTGGCCATCGGTGGCGATCAAGGCGCTGCCTTGCCCCGAGGTCCCCGCGATGACGCCGAGCAATTGCAATCGGTCAGTCTGCGGTGCATCAGACATCGCCACCGTCGACGCCCCCAAAGCACGCTGCAATTGCGTGGAGGCTTGTGCCGAGGCACCCTCTGTGGCAGCTGTCACTGGAGCCCCCAAAATGACCGGGCTGGACGGGAACTGCAAAGCCCAATAACCGGCACTCAGTGCGGCAGCACACCAAAGCGCCCCCGTCACCAGAGACGGCAAACGGATGCTGAAAATGAAAGCGCGGTGATTGTGCAACATGGTCAGATTATGATGGATGGCATGCAAAACCCACTGTCTTCCCGCTCACGCCGCCAACGCGGTTTCACCCTGATCGAACTCATGGTCGTGTTGGCCATCATTGGCGTGCTGGCTGCACTGATCGTGCCCAATGTGCTGGGCCGCGCGGACGATGCCCGCGTCACCGCTGCACGCACCGATGTGGGCAATCTGATGCAGGCGCTCAAACTCTACAAGCTGGACAACCAGCGCTTTCCCAGTGGCGAGCAAGGCCTGAAAGCCCTGATCGCCAAACCCACCACCGAGCCCGTGCCTGGCAACTGGAAGCCCTATCTGGACAAATTGCCCAACGACCCCTGGGGTCGCGCCTACCAGTACATGAACCCCGGCATCAAGGGCGAGGTCGACGTGCTGTCCTTTGGCGCTGACGGACAAGCCGGTGGCGAGGGCAACAATGCGGACATCGGCAGCTGGCAGTAAACCTAAGCGTGCAGCAGGTGGCTTTACCCTGCTGGAATTGCTGGTGGTGGTATTCCTGATCGCCATCGCCACGGCGGGTGTCACCCTGTCTTTGCGTGACAGTGCCGACAGCGCGCTGGAACGCGATGCCACCCGACTGGCGGCTCTGCTGGAAACCGCCCGCGCACAAGCCCGGGCCAGCGGACTGCCCGTGGTGTGGCGCAGCACTGGCAGCGGTTTTATGTTCGAAGGTCTGCCGCCTCCGGGCCTGCCCCACAACTGGCTGAGCAGCAGCACACAAGCAGCAATGCGCCAAGCCGTGGTGCTGGGTCCCGAACCGCTCATCCCGCCCCAAAGCATTGCCTTGACACCGCTCAACGCATCGGCCCGCACGCTGTGGGTGGTCACCGACGGGCTGCGCCCGTTCCAGGTGCAAAACAGCCCCCTCGCCCCATGAACGTTCGCCACCACTCACCGTCGTCTCCTGCGCAGGGCAAACGAAAAGACCATGGCTTCACCCTGATCGAGGTGCTGGTGGCGCTGGGCATCGTGGCCGTGGCCCTGATGGCTGGCCTTCAGGCGATTGGCTCCCTCAGCCGCCAGGCTGACCGGCAAACCCTGAGCATGTTGGGGCAAATTTGCGCAGAAAACGAATTGGCCCGCTTGCGCCTGCGCAGGCAATTGCCCGACACCGGCACCAACCAAACCGAATGCCTGCAGGCTGGTCACCGCCTGCAAGTGGCCCTCTCGGTCAAACCCACACCCAACCCGAACTTTCGGCGGGTGGATGCGCGCGTGCTCAGCCAAGGTGAATACGTGCTGCAAGTGTCCACCGTGATGGGGCAAAACTGATGCGTTGGCTGCATGACGATACGCTAGGCTCAGAAGAGCCCTGCCCGGCTCACCAAGGCAAGGCCCCCAGCACGGGTCGCCACTCAGCGCGCGGCTTCACCTTGATCGAAGTCCTGGTGGCCATCAGCGTGATGGCCCTGATGTCGCTCATGGCCTGGCGTGGCATCGACGGCATGCTGCGCACCCAAAGTGGGTTGAAAACCCGCGCCGACGACATCCGCACCTTGCAGGCTGGCTTGGCTCAGTGGCAAACCGATCTGGACCAATCGCTGGAACTGGCCGGCACACCCGGCTGGGACTGGAACGGTCAAGTCCTGCGACTGACGCGCCGTGCCAACACGCAGGCCGAGGCGGTGCAAGTCGTGGCCTGGACCTGGCGCAGCGACCCGGGACGCCCCGGTGGCGGCGACTGGCAGCGATGGCAATCGGCTTCCTTGCACTCACGCAGCGACTGGCAAGCCGCTTGGCGCCTGGCCGAGCAATGGAGCCAGACACCCGATGCGCAAACACGCGCAGGCCAGGTGAACATCCACCCCCTTATCGGCTGGCAAATTTTTGTGCACCGGGGCGGAAATTGGACCAACCCCCTGTCCAGCGAAGTTGTGAACACGAGCTCCACACCCGCACCGGCCACAGCGGCGGGCAGCACACCCGATGGCGTGCGCCTCATCCTGAACCTGCCCCCGGGCCCCGCTGGCGCAGGCCTGCTCACGCAAGACTGGGTTCGCCCCACCTTGTCGGGCGGAGGCACCCCATGAAAACGCAAAAAGGCGCTGCCCTGCTGATGGCCATGCTGACCGTGGCCCTGGTCGCCACCTTGGCCAGCGCTGCGCTGTGGCAGCAATGGCGGCAAGTCGAGATCGAAACCGCCGAGCGCGGTCGCAGCCAAACCGCCTGGATGATGACCGGCGCCCTCGACTGGACGCGCCTGATCTTGCGCGAGGACGCCAACTCGGCACAGGCTGCAGGCGTGGACCATTTGGGCGAGCCCTGGGCCCTGCCGGTGCAAGAGTCCAAGCTCTCCAGTTTCTTGTCACAAGACCAGCAATGGCGCGAAGGCGATGCCGAGGTCTTTCTGTCGGGTCACATCGTAGATGCGCAGTCGCGCCTGAATGTCCGCAACCTGGTTGAAGATGGCCAGATCGTCCCGACGGAATGGGCCGCCTGGCGGCGTTTGTTTGAACGGCTGAACCTGCCCTTGGCAGAACTGCAGACCCTGAGCCGACAACTGCTGCTGGCCTTGCCCGCAACAACCACGGGCCGTGCCAACAACACACCAGCTCCGATGGCCTTGATGCCCCAACGCACAGCCCAACTGGTCTGGCTCGGCCTGAGTCCAGCCACCGTGAGCGCGCTGGACAACTTCATCACCGTGCTGCCCGAGCCCACCACGGTCAACCTCAACACCGCCCCCGCCGAAGTGCTCATGGCCTGCGTGCCCGGGCTGGATCTGGCGTCCGCCAGGCAACTGGTGGCCCTGCGCGAACGCGCACACTGGACCAGCCTGGACGCAGCCCGCAAAGTCTTCGGGCCGGCCAGTGGATCAGTGGACGACAAGCGCCACGGTGTGCGCAGCAACTATTTCGAAATCACCGGCCGCATGCGCATCGATCAAGTGGTGCAACAAGAGCGTGCGCTCGTCAAGCGCGAGGGCAAGCAGGTGCGCATGCTGTGGCGTGCGCGTGCCCCCTTGCCAGTGACGCCAATCGGTCACAGCCCCACCCTACAATGAACAACACATGCGCACACTGATCATTCAACTCCCCATGGGTGAGCCCGGCGCCGCAACGGCCTATGCCCATGCCTGGGTACCCAGCGATGCCGCACAAACGCCCCTGAAGCTGCAATGGGCCAGCGCCAGCTTGCTGCCCGCGGCAGACCGCTCGACCGAGGTGGTGGCCCTGGTGCCCGCCAGCGCCCTGTCCTGGCACCGGGTGGAATTGCCGCCCGGTTTGCACAAACAACGCGCCCGCCTCGAATCCGCCCTGCAAGGCTTGCTCGAAGAACGCTTGCTGGACGACCCGGCGCAGCTGCACATGGCTCTGCCGCCCCAATGGAAAAACACCCCTCAGAACTGGGTCGCGGTGTGCGAGCGCGCCTGGCTGGCTGGCCATCTGAAGGCACTGGACGCCGCAGGCCTCACCGTGCACCGCATCGTGCCGGAATGGGCGCCCAGCCCTGAGCGGCTGCACATCACCGCCACGGGCGATGCCGATACAGGATGGCTGTGGATGAGCGATCCCGAGCGCGGCGTGTGGGGCCTGCCCCTGGCTGGTGTCAGCCCTGCCAAGCTCGGCTTGAGCACAGCCGAACTTCAGGCCGCAGACATCCAGGCAGAACCCGCAGCGGTGGCTGCCGTCTCGGAACGCCTGGCGCTGCCCGCACGCCTGATGCCTCCGGCACAACACTGGCTGGCCGCACTGCAAAACGGGTGGGATCTGGCCCAATTCGGGTTTCAAGCGCACACCCAGGCCCGGTTGCTGAAAGCCGTGCAACGCACCAGCAGTCAGCTGTGGCACCAGCCTGAATGGCGCTGGGCGCGCTGGGGCCTTCTGGCGCTGCTGCTCAGCCAGGTGCTGGGTCTGAATGCCTGGGCCTGGAAGACCCGCAGCGACTGGCAAGCCCAACAACAAGCGTGGACGCAGATCCTGCGCGAAAGCTTTCCGCAGACCACCGTGGTGGTCGATGCGCCACTGCAAATGAAGCAGCAAGTGGCCAGACTGCGCCAAGGCTCAGGCCTGCTGAGCCCCACCGATCTGGAAGCCATGCTGGGCGCACTGGGGCAGGCCTTGCCCGCGCACCTGACTGCGCCTGGCCAATGGCAGTTTGAAACCGGTCAGCTGCGGCTGCTCAACTGGCCACTCAAAGCCCAGGAACAAGCCGCCCTGCAACAAGCTCTGGCCACGCAGGGCTACACATGGCGCGCCGAAGGTGAGGCCTGGCTCATGCGGGGGCAAGGAGAAAAGCCATGACCACTGCACTGCAAAACTGGGCTGGCATGGCACAGCAACTGTGGCAGCAGCGCAGCCCGCGCGAGCGCTTGTTGCTGAGTGTGGGCGCCGCCGTGGTGGGTCTGGGCTTGGTCTGGGGTCTGGGCCTGGCCCCTGCCCTGCGCACCTGGCAAAAAGCCCCCGCTAGGCAAGCCCAGCTGGACCAGCAAACCCAGCAGATGCGCCAACTGCAAGCCCAGGCACAGGGGCTGAAAAAACCACAAGCCATCACGCGCAGTGAAGCCATTCAATGGCTGGAAAGCCACCTGAGCGAGCTCGACCCCCAAGCCAAACTGAACCCGCAAGCCGAGCACATGCACATCAGCCTGCAGGCTGCACCGGCAGACAAGCTGGCCAACTGGCTGGCTCAGGCCCGCGAGCAGGCCCATGCCCGGCCTGTGCAAGCACAACTGAAACAGGCCGCTGGACCTGCAGACACATCCAACGTGCTGTGGAGCGGCAGCCTCTTGCTGCGCCTGCCTTGAAGCCATGAAAGCCATGACATCGCGCCACAACAAAGCAAGCGGTTCAGCCTGGCGCTGGGCGCTGGGCAGCGCTGTGCTGGGCACCCTGCTGGCCTGTCTGCTCTGGGCACCCGCACGCTGGCTGGCATGGGGCGTGGCGCAAGCCAGCCGTGGTCAGGTGCAGTGGCACAACCCGCGCGGCACGGTGTGGCAAGGCTCGGCCCAACTCACGCTCAGCGGCGGCCAAGGCAGCCGCGATGCCCAGACCCTGCCCGGCCGCTTGCATTGGCATATCTCGCCAGGTCTGCTGAACTGGCGCGCCACACTGCTGGCCGACTGCTGCATGGACCGCCCCATCGAAGCGCAGCTGCAAGCGGGGTTGTCCACGCTCCACCTGCAATTGAACGATCACCCCTCGCGCTGGCCTGCCGCCTGGCTGTCGGGCCTGGGCGCGCCCTGGAACACCTTGCAAGCCGAAGGCCAACTGCAATTGCGTACCGAATCGCTGCGCCTGCACTGGGCTGCAGGCCGACTGCAAATGCAAGGCCTGCTCGAACTGCAGGCGCAAAACATGTCTTCGCGGCTGAGCACGCTCAAGCCCATGGGCAGCTACCGCGTTCAGATTCGCGGCACGCCCGGGGGCACCGCCACACCCGAGCTGCAACTGAGCACCCTGCAAGGGCCTTTGCAATTGCAAGGCCAAGGCCAGTGGGTCGGCGCACGCCTGCGCTTCACAGGCGAAGCGCGCGCCGAAGCCGGCTCTGAAACGGCCCTGTCGAATTTGCTGAACATCATCGGTCGCCGTCAAGGCGAACGCAGCCTGCTTTCTCTGGGATGAACCCATGCACACACTGAACCATTTTTTCCGCACCAGCCGTTTGTCGCTGATCGCTTGTGCCACCAGCCTGGCCGTGGGCGGGGCCGCCCAAGTGTGGGCACAAGCACCCGGCAGCAAAACGGGTGTGGGCAAAAAAGAGCCGATCACGCTGAACTTCGTCAACGCCGAGATCGAGGCCGTGGCCCGCACGCTGGCCAGCCTGTCAGACCACAACGTGGTGGTCGATCCCCGCGTCAAAGGCACGATGTCGCTGTCCAGCCAGGTGGCGGTGCCGCCTGCACAGGCCCTGCATTTGTTTGCCAACCAGCTGCGCATGCAAGGCTTTGCACTGATTGAATCCGCAGGCTTGTACACCGTCTTGCCCGAGGCCGAAGCCAAGCTGCAAAGCGGCACCGTCTCTGCAGGCCATGCCCCTGCCAGCAGCGGTCAAATCGTGACGCAGATCTTTCGCCTCAACCACGAAAACGCCAACAACCTGGTGCCGGTGCTGCGCCCCCTGATCAGCCCCAACAACACCATCAATGTGAACCCCGGCACCAATGCCTTGGTCATCACCGACTACGGCGATAACCTGCAACGCCTGGGCCGCATCATTGCCGCACTCGATGTGGCCAATGCCACCGGCGTCGAGGTGATCCGCCTGAAACATGGCATCGCGGCCGACATGGCCGCCATGGTGCAACGCCTGCTGGACTCCGGGGCCGCTGCAGGCGTGCCCGCCACGCAAGGCTTGGCCGACACCTCGTTCAAAACCACCGTGCTGGCCGAAACCCGCACCAACGCCTTGATCGTGCGTGCCGCCAACCCCGCACGCCTGGCACTCACACGCAGCCTGATCGAACAACTCGACCAGCCCAACGCCACAGGCGCAGGCGCAGCCAGCGGCAACATCCATGTGGTCTACCTCAAGAACGCCGACGCGACCAAGCTGGCGACCACCTTGCGGGCCGCCATCAGCAGCAGTGCAACCGGGCCAACAGGTGGCCTCACATCGATCAACCTGCCTGCACAGGCCAGCACCACGGCCACAGCCGGTACAGCCAGCACAGCGGGTCTGAGCGCCTCGACCCAGCCGTCCACCGGCGGCCAGATCCAGGCCGATCCGGCCACCAATGCGCTGATCATCACCGCGCCCGAGCCGCAATACCGCCAGCTGCGCAGCGTGATCGACATGCTCGACCAGCGCCGCGCACAGGTCTTTGTGGAAAGCCTGATCGCCGAAGTCAGCGCCGACAAGGCCGCCGAATTCGGTGTGCAGTGGATGAGCAGCACCGGCACCGCCAACAAAACCGTCGGTGTGCTGGGCACCAACTTTTCAATCGGCGGCACCAATTTGTTGACGCTGGCCGCCAATGCGGCCAACGGCACTTACGCCGCCTCACCCGGCCTGAACATCGCTGCAGGCCAGCAACGCAACGGCGTTCTGGCGCTGGGCGCCCTGGCGCGGTTTTTACAGACCAATGGCGATGCCAACATTTTGTCCACGCCCAATTTGCTGACCCTGGACAACGAGGAAGCCAAGATCGTGATCGGCCAGAACGTGCCCTTTGTGACCGGCCAATACACCGCGAACAACAGCGCCAGCGGTGCGGTCAACCCGTTTCAGACCATTGAACGCAAAGACGTGGGCCTGACCTTGCGCGTGAAGCCGCAAATCAGCGAGAGCGGCACGGTCAAGATGCAGATCTTCCAGGAGGTCAGCAGCATCGACAACAAAAGCTCCACCACCTCGGGCCTGATCACCAACAAGCGCTCCATCGAATCGAGCGTGCTGGTCGAAGACGGCTCTATCGTGGTGTTGGGCGGCTTGCTGCAAGACGACACCAGCAACAGCCAGGAAAAAGTCCCCGGCATTGGTGACATCCCGATTTTTGGCAACCTGTTCAAGGCCGAAACCCGCAGCCGGAAAAAAACCAACTTGATGGTGTTCTTGCGGCCGGTGGTGGTGCGCGATGGCGCAGCCACCGAAGCCTTGTCTTTGGGCCGCTACGAGCAAATGCGCCTGAACCAGCTGAACGTGCAACCTGTGGCCACCCCAACGTTGCCGATCGAAGGCGCCGCCGTCTTGCCCAGCCTGAGTCCGACCGTGCCCGCCAGCGCTGCCCCTGCGCCTGTCAAGCCTTAAGCCATGCGCCACCTTCTGCCCTACACCTTTGCCCGCAGCCACCGGCTGCTGCTGGAGGACCCTGGCCATGGCCTCACGCTGTGGCTGTGCGACGAAAGCGACCGCTCGGCGCTGTCCGAGCTCACCCGCAAATACGGTGCGCAAGGTCTGGACGTTCAACACACCAGCGCCAGCGACCTAAGCCAACGCATCCACTTCGCCTACGCGGGCGGGCAAGCCCATGGCGCTTCGACAGCGGCCGATGTGGTCAGCGAAGTCGAGTCCGATGCCGACCTCTCGCGCATGATGCAGGACCTGCCGGCCGTGGAAGACTTGCTGGAGGCCAGTGACGACGCGCCCATCATCCGCATGCTCAACGCCTTGCTCACGCAGGCGGCACGCGATGGCGCCAGCGACATCCACATCGAACCCTACGAGCGCCACTCCAGCGTACGCTTTCGCATCGACGGCACGCTGCGCGAAGTGGTGCAGCCCAACCGGGCGCTGCATGCCGCACTGATCTCGCGCCTGAAAATCATGGCCGAACTCGACATCGCCGAAAAACGCCTGCCGCAAGACGGCCGCATCAGCCTGCGCCTGGGCAGCAAGGCCGTGGACGTGCGTGTCTCAACATTGCCCAGCGCACATGGCGAGCGTGCTGTGCTGCGCCTGCTCGACAAAAGCGAAGCGCGTCTGACGCTCGAAGCGGTGGGCATGCAAGGCCGCGTGCTGCAACAAGTGGAGCAACTCATTGCGCAGCCGCACGGCATCTTGCTGGTCACCGGCCCCACGGGCTCGGGCAAAACCACCAGCCTGTATGCCGCGCTGCAGCGCCTGGACGCCACGCGCAACAACATCATGACGGTGGAAGACCCCATCGAATACGAGCTGCCCGGCGTGGGCCAGACGCAAGTCAACGCCAAGATCGATCTGACCTTTGCCAAGGCCCTGCGCGCCATCTTGCGGCAAGACCCGGACGTGATCATGATCGGCGAGATCCGCGACTTTGAAACCGCACAGATCGCCATCCAGGCCTCGCTCACGGGCCACCTGGTGCTGGCCACGCTGCACACCAACGACGCGGCCAGCGCCATCAACCGCCTGATCGACATGGGCGTGGAGCCTTTCTTGCTGAGTTCTTCGCTGCTGGGCGTGCTGGCCCAACGTCTGGTGCGCCAACGTTGCAAAGCCTGTGCGGGCCAGGGCTGCGATGCTTGTGGTCACACCGGCTATGCCGGACGCACGGGTATTTTTGAGTTGCTGGTCGCCACCGATGAGATCCGGGCACAAATCCACCAACGTGCCGCAGAATCGGACTTGAAGGCCACTGCCTTGCGTCAAGGCATGGTGCTGATGCGTGACGATGGCCAGCGCCTGGTGGATGCCGGCATCACCACTGCCGAAGAGCTGCTGCGCGTCACGCGCGATTGAGCCACCATGACGAACACACGCACACCCCTTATCTGGCAGTTCCTGTGCGGCCTGATGGTTTGCGTGTCACTCAAGACCTGGGCACAACCCGCCACACCAGACAAGGCCGAGACCGGCGCAGCTCAAACGCCCCAAGCGCCCCCACCCGAAGCCCCAGTGGTGCCCGCCTGGACCTACAGCCTGGCGCTGCGCACCGAGATCGCCAACCTCAGCCATCCCGGCAGCATGAAGCTGCGCCCGAGCATCGGCCTGCGCTACGGGCGCTGGCGCATCGGACAAACCGATGGCACAGACTGGCACCGCTTCGGCCAAGTGTTGCAAGACAACAACCTGACCTATGACGTGCGACAAGACACCCAATGGAGCGTTTCACTGTCGGGCAGCCTCATCAACCTCGACAAGGACAGTCACTTTGACGCTTTCAAAGCCGGCCGCAAAACCTTGCGTGCCAAAGCCGGGCTGGACTACCGCCTGCCCAACCGCTGGTCGGTCGGCCTGATCGCGACACAAGATGTGTTCATGCGAGGCGACGGCACCACCTTGTCCCCCACCCTGAGCTACCGTCAACCCCTGACAGACCACAGCACCTTGATGCTCAGCCAGTCGGTGACCTGGGGCAGTGCCTCGCACTGGCAGACGCAGCAAAACCTGAACCCGGAGGGCATCACGCACCAAGGCGCGGGTTGGGGCAGTCTTGGCACCCAGTTGGCCTACCGGCACAAACTGTCACGGCATTGGGGATTTTTCAGCCAGCTGAGTGCCCAGCGCACACTGCAACCGATCTTCTCATCCTCCTTGTCTTCCACGCCGGAATGGACCTATTCCGGTCAGCTGGGCGTGGTGTATTTCGACCATTGAAACGCTCATGCCTGCCTACCGTTTTGAAGCCCTGCAAGCCGATGGCGCCACACGCAAAGGCGTGATCGAAGCCGACAGCCTGAAAACCGCGCGCAACCAGTTGCGCGCCCAGTCGCTGGTGCCGCTGACGGTGGAGGCCATTACCGGCGCATCGGGTGAGAACGCAGGCAGCACGCTGCCCTGGTGGCAAAGACCCATCGGCCGGTCTCGGGTTTTCAGCGCCAGCCAACGGGCCGTCTGGACGCGCCAACTGGCTGGCCTGGTGAGCAGCGGCCTGTCCATCGAGCGGGCCTTGTCGGCCCTGAGCGAGGAAGCTGACGACGAGAAACAAGGCCAGCTGATGGCGGCCATTCGAGCCGAAGTCAATGCCGGCAGCAGCCTGGGGCGGGCGCTGGGACAACACCCCGGCGAGTTCCCGACGATTGACCTGGCGGTCATCGCGGCGGGGGAACAAAGCGGCCACCTGGGCCAGGTGCTGGAGCAACTGGCCGATGAACTCGAAGCGCAACAAGCCCTGCGCGCCAAACTTTTGGGCGCTGCGCTCTACCCGGCCGTTGTGAGTCTGGTCGCGCTGGCCATCGTGGTGTTCCTGATGACTTCGGTCGTGCCCCAAGTGGCCGGTGTGTTCGCAGGCACAAAACGGCAGCTGCCTGCCCTCACCGTGGGCATGCTGGCCATCAGCGATGGGGTGCGGCAATGGGGCTGGCTCATGCTGCTGGTGCTGGTCATGGCCATCACGGGTTTACGCATGGCTTTGCGCCAAAGCGCTTTTCGCCTGCGCTTTGATGCCGCCTGGCTGCGCCTGCCCATCGTGGGTCGCCTGGCACTGGGTTACAACAGCAGCCGGTTTGCTGCCACGCTCGGCATGCTCACGGCAGCGGGTGTGCCCATCCTCAAGGCCCTGCAGGCCGCCGCAGACACCTTGTCCAACCAGGCCTTGCGTGCTGACGCGCTTGAAGCCCTGGTGCGCGTGCGCGAGGGCGCCCCATTGGGCACGGCGCTGGCGCAAAATGCGCGCTTTCCGGGCCTGCTGAGCATGTTTGCCAAACTGGGCGAGCAGACCGGCCAGTTGCCCCTGATGCTGCAACGCGCCGCCCGACAACTGTCGGCCGATGTGCAACGCCGCGCCATGGCCTTGGCCACCGTGCTGGAGCCCTTGCTGATCGTCGCCATGGGCGGCATGGTCATGCTGATCGTGCTGGCCGTGCTGATGCCGATCATGGAATTGAACCAATGGGTCAAATGACCCGAAGAAAGCCCACATGCCCGCATCGTTAGAAGGTCAGCTGGTCGTTGCGATTTCTTCGCGGGCCTTGTTCGATTTTGAAGAAGAAAACAAGGTTTTCGAGCAAGGCGATGACCGGGCTTACATGAACCTCCAGCTCGATCGGCTGGAAGAACCGGCCCGACCCGGCGTGGCTTTTTCGCTGGTGCGCAAACTGCTGGCTTTCAACGACGCCAATGCCCAGCGGGTGGAGGTGGTGATCCTCTCGCGCAACGACCCGGTCTCGGGCATGCGGGTGTTCCGCTCGGCCCAGCATTACGGCCTGCCCATCCAGCGCGGCAGCTTTACACGCGGACAGCCGCCATGGCGTTACCTCAAGCCACTCAACGCCAACCTGTTTTTGTCCACGCACCTGTCCGATGTGCGCGCCGCGCTCGATGCGGGCGTGCCTGCGGCGCAGGTCTATCCGCACTCGGCACTGGCTTCAGAAGCGCACCCGCACGAAGTGCGCATCGCTTTCGACGGTGATGCCGTGTTGTTTTCGGACGAAGCCGAGCGGGTGTTCCAGGCCGAAGGCTTGTCCGCGTTTCAACAACACGAGCGCGACAAAGCAGGACAACCCCTGCTGGCAGGCCCCTTCAAACCGCTGTTGGCAGCGCTTCACCGTTTGCAGCAAGAAGGTACACCGGCCATGCGAATCCGCACAGCATTGGTCACGGCGCGCAGCGCGCCTGCGCATGAACGCGCCATCCGCACCCTGATGAACTGGAACATCGAAGTGGATGAAGCCATGTTTTTGGGCGGTCTGCCCAAAGGCGAATTTCTGCGCGAGTTCGAGCCGGATTTTTTCTTTGACGACCAGACCGGTCACATCGAATCAGCCGCCCGCCATGTGCCCGCCGGGCATGTGGCCTCGGGCATCTCGAACGACTGAAACCTTATTGATCCGGCCCTGTGAAATTTGAATTTTTTGCACTGTAACCCCGTAGGTCGGCGGCTTCAGCCCCGACATCGCGGGCTTCGGCGTGGGCACATGTCGGAGCTGAAGCTGCCGACCTACAAAACCCTTGAACGTTGAATACTTCAGAGTACCGGACCATCAATCGGGCAAGGCCACAGGCCTGCGCCCTTCACGACGGGCAATCCACACGGTGGCGCCCAAAATGACGGCCGCGCCCAACCAGGTCGATTGACTGGGCACATCGCCAAAGATCAGCCAGCCCAGCAAGGACGCCCAGACCAGGTCCAGAAACCGCAGCGACTGCGTGGCCGAAATGTCCACAATCACAAACGCCCGCGTCAGGCAGTAGTGCCCCAAGGTTCCGAAGACGCCGGTCAAAGCAAAACCCAACCATTGCCACAGCGTGGGCATTTGCCAGTTCGGCAGTGCCATGGGCAAGCTCAGCACCGTCACGGTGATGGCTTGCCACAACACAATCACGCCAGGCTTTTCATAGCGCGTCAGGGCTTTGGTGATCAGGAACGAGGCCGCAAACACCGGCGCAGAAGCCAGCATCACCAGGTTGTACCAACCGCCAGTGCCTGACATTTTGGGCAAGACCACCACCAGCACGCCAACAAAGCCGATCATGGCTGCGATCCAACGGTCGCGCCGCATGGTCTCACCCAAAAACCAGGCCGCGCCCAGCATGATGAAAATCGGCCCGGTGAACCCAATCGCCGTCATGTCCGCCAACGGGATTTGCGGCAAAGCCGTGAACCACAAGATCAAGCCCACGGTGTGCACGCCACCGCGCCAGAACTGCCCCTTGATGTTGACCGGCTTGTACGCTTGCCAGCCGTCCCGATACACCCAGGGCAGGATGACCAGGATGCCCATCAGGTAACGCAAAAACTGGGTCTGGTAGATGTCCAGCTGCATGGACAGGCCACGCGCCATGGTGTTGAGCAAGGAGAAAAGGACACCGCCAGCGACCATCCACAACATGCCGCGCACGGACGCAGGCCAGGCCGCCAGACGACGTTGCCCGCGTCGGTGGGCAATGGAGACCCGCTGGGGTGCAGAGAAAAAGGGCTTGCGGGCTTTCATGCAAGCGACTGGCTGGGAATTTGAATCACTGGCCCATCATAGGAGCAGCAGGACAAGACCCCAGTCGCTTGGGTTACCGCTGAAAGTGGTTGCGCTGATCCAGGGGAAAAAAGTGTGAAGCTCGCCGATAAGCCGGATTCTGTGCACAGCGGTTGCCCGCTGCGTGACCGCCATTACTCTGGGCCGGGGGTCGCCCACCCGGCTCGATGCTACCTACCCGCCAGCTCTGCGGAACCACATCAACGCTGGCCTACTTGGTATTGCTGCGCGCAGAGATTGCCCGTTTCACCCGAACTCAATCGGCTCGTCTCTGTTGCTCTGATCCTCACCTCAC
>JACCDU010389669.1_pt1 | contig 15435 bp, 16 predicted proteins | sample 7446081 | NCBI WGS metagenome assembly JACCDU01 (sample SAMN15323447, study PRJNA562643) | freshwater metagenome | isolation source: river surface water | place: USA:Blue River Watershed | collected 2017-08-17
GCACACGATTGGCAACGCCATGGTGCGTGCCTCCTGCATCCTGCAACTGGCGCTCAGCAACGTGGGCAAGAGCGGCGGTGGCACCAACATCTTCCGCGGCCACGACAACGTGCAGGGCGCGACCGACGTCGGCCCCAACCCCGACTCGCTGCCCGGCTACTACGGCCTGGCCGAGGGCTCGTGGAAGCACTTCGCCAAGCCCTGGGGCGTCGAGTTCGACTGGATCAAGAGCCGCTATGCCAGCCCCGCCATGATGGGCAAGAACGGCATCACCGTCTCGCGCTGGATCGACGGCGTGCTCGAAAAGAACGAGCTCATCGACCAGGACAGCAACCTGCGCGGCGTCTTCTACTGGGGCCACGCCCCCAACTCGCAGACGCGTGGTCTGGAGATGAAGCGCGCGATGGACAAGCTGGACCTGCTGGTGGTGGTCGATCCCTACCCGAGCGCCACCGCGGCCATGGCCGCGATGCCGGGCAAGGCCGAAGACCAGAACCCCAACCGCGCCGTCTACCTGCTGCCGGCCGCCACCCAGTTCGAGACCAGCGGTTCGTGCACCGCGTCCAACCGCTCGATCCAGTGGCGCGAGAAGGTCATCGACCCGCTGTGGGAGAGCCGCTCCGACCACATGATCATGCACCAGCTGGCGCAGAAGCTGGGCTTCGACAAGGAGCTCTCCAAGAACTACAAGATGCAAAAGGTCAAGGGCCTGGACGAGCCCGTGCCCGAGGACATCCTGCGTGAAATCAACAAGTGCGTCTGGACCATCGGCTACACGGGGCAGAGCCCCGAACGGCTGAAGGCGCACATGCGCAACATGAACGTCTTCGACGTGAAGACGCTGCGCGCCAAGGGCGGCAAGGACAAGGAAACCGGCTACGACTTCACCGGGGACTACTTCGGTCTGCCCTGGCCCTGCTACGGCACACCCGAGCTCAAGCACCCGGGTTCGCCCAACCTGTACGACACCTCCAAGCACGTGATGGACGGCGGCGGCAACTTCCGCGCCAACTTCGGCGTCGAGCGCGAAGGCAAGAGCCTGCTGGCCGAAGACGGCTCGCACTCGCTGGGTGCCGACATCACCACCGGCTACCCCGAGCTCGACCACATCCTGCTCAAGAAGCTGGGCTGGTGGGATGAGCTGACCGAGGACGAGAAAAAAGCCGCCGAGGGCAAGAACTGGAAGACCGACAGCTCGGGCGGCATGATCCGCGTGTTCATGAAGGGCCATGGCTGCCACCCCTTCGGCAACGCCAAGGCGCGCGCCGTGGTCTGGAACTTCCCCGACCCGATCCCGCAGCACCGCGAGCCGCTGTACGGCACGCGCCCGGACCTGATGGCCAAGTACCCGACGCACGACGACCGCAAGGCCTTCTGGCGCCTGCCCACGCTCTACAAGACCGTGCAGGAGAAAAACCTGGCCGACAAGGTGCACGAGAAGTTCCCGCTGATCCTGACCTCGGGCCGCCTGGTCGAGTACGAGGGCGGCGGCGAGGAAACCCGCTCCAACCCCTGGCTGGCCGAGCTGCAGCAGGAAGCCTACGTCGAGATCAACCCCAAGACGGCGGCCGACCGCGGCATCCGCAATGGCGACCGCGTCTGGCTCCACAGCCCGACCGGGGCCAAGCTCAATGTGCAGGCGCTCGTGACCGAGCGCGTGGACAGCGGCACGGTGTGGATGCCCTTCCACTTCTCGGGCCGCTGGCAGGGCGCCGACATGCTCGCCTACTACCCCAAGGGCGCGGCGCCCGTGGTGCGCGGCGAAGCCGTCAACACGGCCACCACCTACGGCTATGACAGCGTCACCATGATGCAAGAAACCAAGACCACGGTCTGCAACATCGAGCGCGCATAAGGAGTCAAAACATGGCACGAATGAAATTCATCTGTGACGCCGAGCGCTGCATCGAGTGCAACGGCTGCGTCACCGCCTGCAAGAACGAACACGAAGTCCCCTGGGGCGTGAACCGCCGCCGCGTGGTCACCCTCAACGACGGCGTGCCCGGCGAGAAATCGATCTCGGTGGCCTGCATGCACTGCTCGGACGCCCCCTGCATGGCGGTGTGCCCGGTCAACTGCTTCTACAAGACCGACGAGGGCGTGGTGCTGCACGACAAGGACGTGTGCATCGGCTGCGGCTACTGCTCCTACGCCTGCCCGTTTGGCGCGCCGCAGTTCCCGGGTGCCGGCACCTTCGGTGTGCGCGGCAAGATGGACAAGTGCACCTTCTGCGCCGGCGGCCCCGAAGAGCACGGCAGCCAGGCCGAATTCGAGAAATACGGCCGCAACCGCCTGGCCGAGGGCAAGCTGCCCGCCTGCGCCGAGATGTGCTCGACCAAGGCGCTGCTCGCCGGTGACGGTGACGTGGTGTCCGACATCTTCCGCCAGCGCGTCGTGCAGCGCGGCAAGGGCGCCGAAGTCTGGGGCTGGGGCACCGCCTACGGCAGCGCCGCCAAACAAGGAGCCTGACCATGCGCCAAACCGCTTTGATCCTCTCGGCCCTGGCCCTGACCTTGCTGGCCGCCTGCGGCGAAAAACCGCAGGCCCAAGCCGGCATCGGCAGCGACAAGCCGGCCCAGGCCGGCACCGGTGTCGCCGCCTTCACCGAGCGCGGCTGGACCGCGGGTGACCACGCGAGCTGGTCCAACCACCTCAAAGCCCGTGCCAACTACGGCATGAACGACCACCAGCGCGCGCCCAAGTGAGCCGCAAGGAGACGATCATGCATCGCTTCATTGTCATGGGTCTGGGGCTCTTGGTTTCGGCCATGGCCTGGGCCCAGAACGCACCGCCGGCCAATGCGCCGGTGGCGGGCGTCAAGAGCGCCAACATCTTCCAGCTCGCGCCCGACGCGGACAGCGACCCGAAGTACAAGCAGCAAAGCAACGCCGAGCGCGGCCAGGTGCAACCCGGCAACAACGCGCCGATGTGGCATCAGGTCGGCCAGGGCGTCACGGGCTACAGCAGCCTGCCCAAGAGCCAGGCGCCCGAAGCGGGCAACCTGATCCAGCCTTTCGTGCAGTACCCGGGCTCGCGCCTGACCAACGCCGGTGAAGCCTGGCGCCAGGTGCGCAACCAGTGGCTGATCCCCTACGGCGGCTCGCTGATCCTGATCGCGCTCGGCGCGGTCGCGCTGTTTTACTGGCGCAAGGGCACGATGGAGCTGCACGGCGCCGAAACGGGCCGCAAGATCGAACGCTTCACGCCGTTTGAGCGCGCGGCCCACTGGGCCAATGCGATCGCCTTCGTCGCGCTCGCGGTCTCGGGCATCGTCATGGCCTTCGGCAAGTTCTTCCTGCAGCCCATCCTCGGCAACATGCTGTTCGGCTGGCTGACCTACGCGCTCAAGAACATCCACAACTTCGCCGGCCCGCTGTTCGCGGTCTCGCTGGTGATCGTGATCGTGACCTTTGTGCGCGACAACCTGCCGCGCGCCGAGGACATCACCTGGCTGCTCAAGGGTGGCGGCCTGCTCACGGGCCAGGAGGTGCCCTCGCACCGCTTCAACGCCGGCGAGAAGGTGCTGTTCTGGGGTGGCGTGTTCCTGCTGGGCCTGATCGTCGTGGCCTCGGGCCTGGTACTCGACAAGCTGGTGCCGGGCCTGGTGTACGAGCGCAGCACCATGCAGATCAGCCACATGGTCCACGCCGCCGCGACCTTCCTCATGATGGCGATGTTCATCGGCCACATCTACATGGGCACCATCGGCATGCGCGGCGCCTACAGCGCCATGCGCGACGGCTACGTCGACGAGACCTGGGCCAAGGAACACCACGAGCTGTGGTACCAGGACATCCAGGCCGGCAAGATCCCGGCCCAGCGTTCGCAGCCCGCCGCGCCCGCCGCCAAGCCGGCCACCACCGCCTGATTCGGAGAACCCCATGAAAAAGACACTGCTCCTGATTGCCGCGCTGACCTCGGGTGCCGCGGCGCTGGCCAAACTGCCCCCGCTGAGCGAAGAGGCCCAGGCCAAGGCCGCCGAGGCCGCGGCCAAGACCGCGCACGGCAACAAGGTGGCCGATTTCCAGCTGTGCAAGTCGCGCGAAAAAGTCGCGGCGCACTACTACAAGACCACGGGCAAGGGCAAGCCGGCCGCCAAGGAAGCGACGCCCGCCTGCGCCGACCCCGGTCCCTACAAACCACCAGAGCAAGCGGCCGCGCCGGCCGCAGCGCCTGCTGCGGCACCGGCCAAGCCCGCCGCCAAGGGTTGAGCGCTCAGGTGTTGATCCGAAAATCCCTCGCCGGTTTCGGCGGGGGATTTTTCCGTTAGGCTCCCCGCATGTCCGCCCCTGTCACCGCTTCGCCCGTCCTCAAGCCCCGCATGACCCAAGCGCAGCTGCCGCTGACGCGTCGCGTCGCGGTGCGCAACGAGTTTGGCCAAGCGGGCGAGACCTCGATCCCGGCCGAGCGCGCGCTCACGGTCTACCTCGACAAGCGCGAGCTCGTGACCCTGATGACGCTGGGCGGCCAGCCCGAACTGCTGGTGCTGGGCTTTTTGCGCAACCAGCGCCTGATCGATTCGGTCGAGCAGATCGAGTCCATCACGGTCGATTGGTCGGTCGGCGAGGGTGAGGTCGGCGAGCCCGGCGTGGCGGCCGTCAAGACGCGCGAGGGCGCGCAGGTGCACATCGAGCGCAGCGCCGAGCGCGTGGTCACCACCGGTTGCGGCCAGGGCAGCGTGTTCGGCGACCTCATGGCCCACATCGACCAGATCCGCCTGCCGAGTGCGCAGATCACGCAGGCTGAGCTCTATGGCATCGTGAACGCGATCCGCCTGCAGGAGTCGACCTACAAATCTTCCGGCTCGGTGCACGGCTGTGCGCTGTTTCGCGGTGAAGAGATGCTGCTCTTCGTCGAAGACGTCGGGCGCCACAACGCGGTCGACACGATCGCGGGCTGGATGTGGATGCACGACATCGCGGGCGACGACAAGGTGTTCTACACCACGGGTCGCCTGACCAGCGAGATGGTCATCAAGTCGGCCCAGATGGGCATCGCGGTGGTCGTCTCGCGCAGCGGCATCACGCAGATGGGCCTGGACGTCGCCACGCGCGTGGGCCTGTGCGCGATCGGCCGCGCCACGCACAAGCGCTTTCTGTGCTTCAGCGCGCCCGAGCGCCTGCTCTGGCAGCCCGAGCTGGCGCAGGTGCAGCCGGTGCCTGCCGCGCTCGCCCCCTGAGCGCCTGAAGCCGGCCTGCGGCGCGCCGCCACCCTGCGGCGGCGCGGCCATTGCCAATCGGGTATGGTCGGGCCATGGATGTTCAAGGATGGATGCACGGCCTGCGCCTCGGTGGCAGGCAGCTGTGGCGCGACCTGCGTGCGGGTGAATTGCGTCTCCTGATGGCCTCGGTCGCGCTGGCCGTGGCTGCGCTCACCGCCGTGGGTTTTCTGGCCGACCGCATGCAGACCGGGCTCTGGCGCGACGCGCGCCAGCTGCTCGGCGGCGATGCGGTCGTCGTGAGTGACAAGCCGACGCCGCCCGAACTGCAGCAGGAGGCGGTGCGCCGCGGCCTGGTCACCAACACCAACGTGTCTTTTCCCACCATGGCGCGCGTGCCCGTGCCCGATGGGGCGAGCCGGCTGGTCGCGCTCAAGGCGGTCGAGCCGGGCTACCCGCTGCGCGGCGCGCTGCAGGTGCAGCGCCACAGCGCGGCCGCGCAGGACGCGATCCCCGCGCGCGGCGAGGTCTGGGTCGACGAGGCGCTGCTCGATGCGCTCGAACTCGGCGTCGGCCAGAACCTCGCGCTGGGCGAGCGCGTGCTGCGCGTGAGCGGCGTGATCACGCACGAGCCCGACCGTGGCGCCGGCTTCATGAATTTCGCGCCGCGCGTGATGATGAACGCCGTCGACCTGGCCTCGACCGCGCTCGTGCAGCCCGCCAGCCGCGTGACCTGGCGCATGGCTGTGGCCGGCCCCACCGAGGTGTCGGGCCGCTACGCCGCCTGGGCGCGCGAGCAGGCCGAGGGGGGCCAGCTGCGCGGCGTGCAGGTCGAGTCGCTCGACAGTGGCCGCCCCGAGATGCGCCAGACACTCGACCGCGCAAGCCAGTTCCTCAACCTCGTGGCCTTGCTGGCGGCGCTGCTGTGCGCGGTTGCGGTCGCGCTGGCCGCGCACAGCTTCGCCAAGCGGCAGCTCGACGCCTGCGCGCTCTTGCGCGTGCTCGGGCAGAGCCAGCGCACGCTCACGCTGTCTTACGCGACCGAATTTCTCGGTGCCGGCCTGCTCGCGAGCCTGCTGGGCCTGGCCGCAGGCTATGGGGTGCACCTGGCTTTTGTGCAGCTGCTGCAGGGCCTGGTCGAGACACGTCTGCCGCCCGCCGGCGTGCAGCCGGCCTTGCTGGGGCTGGCGATCGGCCTGACCTTGCTGGTCGCTTTCGGCCTGCCGCCGGTGCTGCAGCTCGCGCGCGTGCCGGCGCTGCGCGTGCTGCGCCGCGACCTGGGCACGCTCGAGCCGAGTTCGGGCCTGGTGCTGCTGATGGGGCTGCTGGGGTTTGCGCTGACCTTGCTGATGGTCAGCCGCGACCTGCGGCTCGGGCTGATCACGGTTGGCGGCTTTGCGTTCGCGCTGGTGCTGTTCGCGGCGCTGGCGGCCGCAATGCTCTGGCTCCTGCGCCGCCTGGTGCCGGGCGAGCATTCGCCGGCGTGGCTGCGCCTGGCCACGCGTCAGGTCACGGCGCGTCCGGGCTTTGCGGTGGTGCAGATCGGCAGCCTCTCGGTCGGCCTGCTCGCGCTGACCTTGCTGGTGCTGCTGCGCACCGACCTGGTGGCGAGTTGGCGCCAGGCCAGCCCGCAGGATGCGCCCGACCGCTTCGTCATCAATGTGCAGCCCGAGCAGGCGCAGGACTTCCTGGCCTACCTGCAGGGTGCCGGCGTGCGCTCGCCCGACTGGTACCCGATGGTGCGCGGCCGCCTGGTCGCGGTCAACGGCCGCGAGGTGCGTCCGGGCGATTACGCCAGCGAACGCGCGCGCCGGCTGGTCGACCGCGAGTTCAACCTCTCCTACAGCGAGCAGCTGCCCGCGCACAACCCGGTCGTGGCCGGCAGCTGGCGCAGCGGCGAGCAAGGCGGCGTGAGCGTCGAGCAAGGCATTGCCGACACGCTGGGCCTCAGGCTGGGCGATGCGCTGCGCTTTGACGTGGGGGGCGTGGTGCACGAGGCGCGCATCAGCTCGCTGCGCAAGGTCGACTGGGCCTCGATGCGTGCCAACTTCTTCGTGCTCTTTCCGGTCGCGCAAATGCCCGACCTGCCCGCCACCTGGCTTGCGGCCTTTCGCACGCCCGAGGGCGACCGCCGTTTCGAGCGCCAGCTCGTGCAGAAATTCCCGAACGTGACCAGCGTGGACATGCGCGCCTCGCTCGCGCAGGTGCAGCGCGTGCTCGACCAGGTGACGCAGGCCGTCGAGTTCCTGTTCAGCTTCACGCTGGCGGCGGGCGTGATGGTGCTGCTGGCGGCCCTGGGCGCCGGCCGCCAGGCGCGCGAACGCGAATACGCGATCATGCGCGCGCTCGGCGCCGAACGCGCGCTGCTCGCGCAGGTGCAGCGTGCCGAACTGCTGGGGCTGGGCTTTCTTGCAGGCTTCATGGCCAGCGCCATGGCCCTGGCCGTGGGCTGGGCGCTGGCACGTTACGCTTTCGAATTCGCCTGGACGCCGCTGTGGTGGGCCCCCCTGGCCGGTGGCCTGGTCGGGGCGCTGCTGGCCTGGAGCGCCGGCAGCCTGAGCCTGGCGGGCGTGCTGCGCCAGCCCGTCGTGCAGACCTTGCGCGCCGCCAGCGAGTGAAGCACAACCGCACCAAGCATCGAACCCATGCAGATTGAAGAACCCGCCCCTTTCGCAACGCCCTTCGAGTGGATCGGTGGCGAGGCGCGTGTGCGCGCCCTGGCCGACCGCTTTTATGACTTGATGGACCTCGAGCCCGCCTACCGCCTGCTGCGCGCCAGCCATGGCGCCACGCTGGAAGACGCGCGCGACAAGCTGTTTTGGTTTTTGTGCGGTTGGCTCGGCGGTCCGCAGCATTACCAGGAGCGCTTTGGCCACCCGCGCCTGCGCATGCGGCACATGCCGTTCTCCATCGGCATCGCCGAGCGCGACCAGTGGCTGGCCTGCATGGCCCAGGCCATGGCCGAGACCGGCATCGACCCGGCGCTGCAGGCGCGCCTGCAGCAAAGCTTTTTCCAGACCGCCGACTGGATGCGCAACCGAGCCGGGGCATGAAGCTCAACTCGCTGCAAGACCTCCAGCAGGTGCAAAAAGAGCTCAAGGCCGCGCACGCACGCGCCCAGGCCGAAGCGGCCGCGCGCGCAGCCGAGATCAAAAAGCGCGAGGCCGAAACCCAGCTCTTTGCGCGCGCCGTGGGGCCGGTGCAGCCCTTGCCCGACCGCAAGCAGGCGCGATTGCCCAAGCCGCCGGCCGCGCCCGTGGCCCGGCAGTTCGAGCAGGACGAGGCGGCGGCGCTGCGCGACTCGCTGTCGGACGGCTTTGACGTCAGCAGCCTGCTCGACACCGACGAGGCGCTGAGCTTTCGCAGACCGGGCATCGGGCCCGACGTCACGCGCAAGCTGCGCAAGGGCGACTGGGCGATCCAGCGCGAGATCGACCTGCACGGCCTGCGCAGCGACGAGGCGCGGCTGGCGCTGGCCGAGTTCATCCGCGAGGCGCACCGCCAGGGCCTGCGCTGCGTGCGCGTGGTGCACGGCAAGGGCCTGGGTTCGCCGGGCAAGACGCCGGTGCTCAAAAGCAAGGTGCACAGCTGGCTGGTGCAGAAAAACCAGGTCATGGCCTTTGTGCAGGCCAAGCCGGCCGAGGGTGGCGCGGGCGCCCTGGTCGTGTTGCTGCGGCCGGCCGGCTAGAGCAGGCCCTGCTCGGCCATCGACAGGGCGCTGCCCTGGCCGACGATGATGTGGTCGAGCACGCGCACGTCCACCAGGCCCAGGGCCGATTTCAGGTTCTGCGTGAGCGCCTCGTCGGCGCGGCTCGGCTGCACCGAACCGCTGGGGTGGTTGTGCGCCAGCACCACGGCGGCGCAGCGGTGGTGCAGGGCGCGCAGCACCACCTCGCGCGGGTAGACGCTGGTCTGCGTGAGCGTGCCGCGAAACAATTCTTCCAGGGCCAGCAGCCGGTGCTGGCTGTCAAGGAAGAGCACGGCAAACACCTCGTGCGCCTTGTGCGCCAGGTGCAGCTGCAGGTAGTGCTTGACCATGCCGGGCGCGGCAAAGGCCTCGCGCTCGCGCAGGCGCTCGGCCAGGGCGCGCCGCGCAAGCTCGGCCACGGCGAGCAGCTCGGCCTGTTTGGCCGGGCCCAGGCCTTTGAAGGCCTGCAGCTGCGCGCGGTCGGCGTGCAGCAGGCCCGACAGGCCGCCGCCCTGCAGCAGCTCCTCGGCCAGGCTGAACACGTTCTTGCCGGCCAGGCCGGTGCGCAGCAGGATGGCCAGCAACTCCACATCGCTGAGCGCCTGCGGCCCGCGCGCCAGCAGCTTTTCGCGCGGCCTCGCCTGCGCGGGCAAATCCCGGATGTCCATGCGCGCCTCCCTGGCACTGCCCGTCTCGCCGGCTGGGGCCGGGGCGGGCTTTTTACAATAGGGCTTTTGTTATGCGCCGGCCCGTTCGCCGGTGGCAACCCGGATAACCCTATGCCCACCGTCCAGCCCGGCTCCTTCCTGACCCTGCACTACCGCCTCGCGGGGCCGCAGGGCGACATCATCAACACCTTTGGCGAGAAGCCGGCCACGCTCTCGCTGGGCTCGGGCGAGCTCACGCCGGGGGTGGAGCAGCGCCTCTTGGGCCTGGAGGAGGGCACGCACACCACGCTGGAGATCCCGTCGGGCGAGGCCTTTGGCGAGCGCAACCCCGAGCTGCAGCAGTGGGTGGCGCGCAAGCTGCTCAACGAGCTGGGCGACCCGATGGAAAAGTACGCCATGGGCGACGTGGTGCAGTTCCCCACGCCCGACGGCCTGGGCAGCTACGCCGGCACGGTGCTCGAAGTGGGTGCCGACGGGGCGGTGCTGTTCGATTTCAACCACCCGCTGGCTGGCCAGCCGGTGAGCTTCGAAGTGCAGCTGATCGGGGTGCTCTGATGCCGAAAGAAGTGCTGTTGGCCGAGCCGCGCGGCTTTTGCGCGGGTGTGGACCGTGCGATCGACATCGTCGAGCACGCGCTGGCCAAGTTTGGCCGCCCCATCTATGTGCGCCACGAGATCGTGCACAACACCTATGTGGTCAACGACCTCAAGACCAAGGGCGCGATCTTCATCGAAGAGCTGGCCGAAGTGCCGCCGGGCGCCACGCTGATCTTCAGCGCCCATGGCGTGAGCCGCGCGGTGCAGGACGAAGCCGAGCGGCGCGGTTTTCGCATCTTCGACGCCACCTGCCCGCTGGTGACCAAAGTGCATGTGGAGCTGGCCAAGCTGCACAAAGAGGGCTACGAATTCATCATGATCGGCCACAAGGGCCACCCCGAGGTCGAGGGCACCATGGGCCAGCTCGACAGCGGCATCCACCTGGTCGAAGACGTGGCGGATGTGGCACGGGTGCAGCCGGCGCAGACCGATTTGCTGGCGGTGGTCACGCAGACCACACTCAGCGTGGACGACGCGGCCGAAATCCTGGCGGCCGTGAAAGCGCGCTTTCCGCAGGTGCGTGAGCCCAAGCAGCAGGACATTTGCTACGCCACGCAAAACCGGCAGGACGCCGTCAAGTTCCTGAGCCCGCAGGTCGATGTGGTCATCGTGGTGGGCAGCCCCACCAGCTCCAACAGCAACCGCCTGCGCGAACTCGCCGAGCGCATGGGCACGCCGGCCTACATGGTCGACAGCGCCGAAGACCTGCAGGCCAGCTGGTTGGACGGCAAGCACCGGGTGGGCCTGACGGCCGGCGCCTCGGCCCCCGATGTGCTGGTGCAGGCCGTGATCGCGCGCCTGCGCGCACTCGGCGCCGTGTCGGTGCGCGGTCTCGAGGGCGTGCAGGAAACCATGAAGTTTCCGCTGCCCAAGGGGCTCAAGCCGGGCCCCGACGCCGAAGCCTGAGCCTTCCAAGCCGCCACCTACAATCCACGCCATGCTCGATATCCTTCTCCTTCGCAAAGACCTGGACGCCGTGATCGCGCGTCTGCAGACCCGCAAGAACCCGCAAGCCTTCCTCGATGTCGACGCCTTCCGCGCGCTGGAGGCCGAGCGCAAGACCCTGCAGACCCGCACCGAAGAGCTGCAGGCGCAGCGCAACAGCGTCTCCAAGCAGATCGGCATGCTCAAGGGCAAGGGCCAGCACGCCGAGGCCGACGCCGCCATGGCCCAGGTGGCTGCGATCAAAACCGAACTGGAGACCTCGGCCGCCCGCCTGGACGTGATCCAGACCGAGCTGCAAAACCTGCTGCTGGCCGTGCCCAACCTGCCGCACGAGAGCGTGCCCGTGGGCGCCGGCGAAGAGGGCAATGTGGTGGTGCGCAGCTGGGGCACACCCAAGGCCTTTGACTTCGAGGTCAAGGACCATGTCGAGATCGGCGAAAAACTCGGCCTGGACTTCGACACCGGCATCAAGCTCTCGGGCTCGCGTTTCACCTTCATGCGCGGGCCGATCGCCCAGCTGCACCGCGCGCTCGCGCAGTTCATGCTCGATGTGCAAACGCGCGAACACGGCTACACCGAGTGCTACACGCCCTACATCGTGAACGCCGACACGCTGCGCGGCACGGGCCAGCTGCCCAAGTTCGAAGCCGATTTGTTCGCCGCCAACAAAGGCGGCCAAGAGGGCGGTGAGGACAAGCAGGACCTCTACCTGATCCCGACCTCCGAAGTCACGCTGACGAACGTGGTGCGCGATGAAATCCTGGCCGAGGCCGAGCTGCCGATCAAGCTCACCGCACACACGCCCTGCTTCCGCTCGGAAGCGGGCAGCGCGGGCCGCGACACGCGCGGCATGATCCGCCAGCACCAGTTCGACAAGGTCGAGATGGTGCAGATCGTGCACCCCGAAAAAAGCTACGAAGCGCTCGAAGCCATGACGCGCCACGCCGAAGCCATCCTGCAAAAGCTGGGCCTGCCCTACCGCGTGATGAGCCTGTGCACCGGCGACATGGGCTTTGGCGCGAGCAAGACCTACGACCTCGAGGTCTGGGTGCCCGCGCAAGGCACCTACCGCGAGATCAGCTCGGTCTCCAACTGCGAGGCCTTCCAGGCGCGCCGCCTGCAGGCGCGCTTCAAAAACGCCGCCGGCAAGAACGAACTGGTGCACACCCTCAACGGCTCGGGCCTGGCCGTGGGCCGCGCCCTGGTGGCCGTGCTGGAGAATTACCAGAACGCCGACGGCTCGGTCACCGTGCCCGAGGTGCTGCGCCCCTACCTGGGCGGCGTGGACCGCCTGGCCGCCTGAACCTTTCTCCCGCCTAGGAGCCTGCCATGCGCACACCGATCACCCTCGCCCTGGGCCTGGCCTTGCTGGCCGGCTGCGGCAGCACCCCGCTGGGCAGCAGCGCTGCGCCTGCGGGCGAGGCCCTGGGCGCGCCCACGCCGAGCGCCCTGCTGGGCGGCCTGGCCCTGCCGCCGGGCAGCGCGATCCGCGCCGAGCAGTCGCTGATCATCGGTGCGGGCGAGCAATGGGTCGGCCGCGCGGTGCTGGACGTGGGGCGTGACGCCGACGCGGCCTACCGCTTTTTCATGGACAACCTGCCGGGCCAGGGCTGGAGCGTGGTCGCCGCCGTGCGCGGCCGCCAGAGCCTGCTGGTGATGACGCGCCAGGAGCGCACACTGACCATCGAGATGAGCGAGCCGCTTCTGGGCGCCCCCACGGTGGCCCTGACCATGGCGCCGCGCAACGCGAGCGTGATCGCGCCGCGAAAACCCTGAGCGGGCTCTGTTAGAATTCAAGGCTTCGACGCTGCGGAGTGGTGGCAGAGTGGTCGAATGCACCGGATTCGAAATCCGGCGTACAGGTTCTCCTGTACCGAGGGTTCGAATCCCTCCTACTCCGCCAAAAGACACAGGCCTCTGAAACTTCAGAGGCCTTTTCTTTGAAGAGGCCCGCATCGGGCGCAGGGCTGATCAAGCAAAGGTGCACCGCCATGAAACTTCTGGGTCTGCTGCTCATGACCATGCTGCTGCAAGCGTGCACGGTGCTCGCGATCGCCGATGCTGCGGGCTCGGCCGTGGTCTACGGCGCCAAGACGGCGGTCAATGTGCTCGATGCGATCACGCCCGACATCGTGAACAAGAAAAAGGACTGAGGCCTCAGAGCGCCAAAAACCAAGGGCCCCGAAGGGCCCTTTGCTTTGGCTGCGGTGGACTCAGATGCCCAGCCAGCCGTTGGTGCGCGCAAAGTGCAGCGCCTGCGTGCGGCTGTTGACGCCCAGGCGGCGGAACAGGCGCCAGAAGTGCACCTTGACGGTGTGCTCGCTGATGCTGAGCTTTTCCGCGATGTCGCGGTTGGACAGGCCCTGGTCGAGCATGAGGATCAGCTGCTTTTGGCGCTTGGACAGCTTGGTCGGCGCCGCGCCCGGGGCGCCGGCTTCTTCCTCGTCCTCGGGGGCGAGCATTTCGCGCAGCGCGCCAATGATCTGCGTCGGGTTGTTGGTCTTTTCAATGAAGACGTTGGCCCCGGCCTCGAGGCAGCGGTCTTCGTATTCGGAGGCGTCGGAGCTGGTCACCACGGCCAGCGGCACCTCGGGGTAGCGCGCCTTGATGCTGTGCACGCCCGACATGCCCAGGGTGTCGGGCAGGTGCAGGTCCAGGCAGAACAATTCGGCCGGGCCGTTTTTCTCGACCGCGGTTTCCAGAACGTTCAGTTTGGGCACGGCCACCACCTTGAGACCCGGGCGGACCCGGTGAATCAGCATGGTCAATGCATCGCGCATCAGGGGGTGGTCGTCGATGACGTAGACAGTCATGATTAGTCTGTGATTGTTAGCCTGAAAGTACAAGGATAGCAGGTTTCGCTGCTATCTGCCAATTTTGGCAAATATACGAACGCATGAAAACTAATGGTTTTCAATTTGAATTTTTTATTTTTTCCAGTTCTGTCAAAGCAGCGGCCTCGGCTTGTGGCGTCAGCGCCGGGAAATGGTTTTTCAGCGCGGCCAGCGCGGGCGCGCCTTCTTGCTGCAGGCGGCCGATCAGCTGACCGGCTTCGCGCGGTGCGGCGAAGCCCTGGCTTTGCAGCAGCACCTCGCCCTGGGCGCTGACCAGCTTGAAATAAAACAGGCCGTCCTGCTCGCGGTACTGCTTGAAGCTGGCCAGCACAGGTTTGTGTGCGGCGCTTTCCCTCAGGCTGGCCGGGGCGGTCAGGGCGCGCAGGCCCACGGCGTGGCGCAGTTCGCGCATGAAAGGCGTCGCCAGTTGGCGCGCCTTGTCGGCGCCGGCGCGCAGCAGGTGGTCGAGCTCGGCCGGGTTGGCGATCAGGGCCTGGTAGTGCTCGCGCATGGGCGCCACTTCGCGGTCGATGCGCTCGAACAGCAGCTGCTTGGCATCGCCCCAGGCGATGCCCTCGGCATAGGCCTTGGCGAGCTGCGCGGTTTCTTCGGCGCTCGCAAAGGCCTGGTAAATCTGGAACAGCGCCGAGCCTTCGGTGGCCTTGGGTTCGCCCGGCGCCTTGGAGTCGGTCACGATGCCCATGATCTGCTTGCGCAGCTGCGCCGCCGGTGCAAAGAGCGGGATGGTGTTGTCGTAGCTCTTGCTCATCTTGCGGCCGTCCAGGCCGGGCAAGAGCGCCACCGATTCCTCGACCACGGCCTCGGGCAGCACGAAGTGTTCGCCATAGAGGTGGTTGAAGCTCGACGCCATGTCGCGCGCCATCTCGATGTGCTGGATCTGGTCGCGGCCCACGGGCACCTTGTGCGCCTTGAACATCAGGATGTCCGCGCCCATCAGCACCGGGTACATGAAGAGGCCCGCCGTGACGTCGGCATCGGTGTCGTGGCCGGCGGCGTGGTTCTTGTCGACCGCGGCCTTGTAGGCGTGTGCGCGGTTGAGCAGGCCCTTGCCGGTCACGCAGGTCAGCAGCCAGGTCAGCTCGGGGATCTCGGGGATGTCGGACTGGCGGTAGAAGGTGACCTTGTCCGGGTCGAGTCCGGCGGCGATCCAGCTGGCCGCGATCTCCATGGTCGAGCGCTGGATGCGCAGCGGGTCCTCGCACTTGATCAGCGCGTGGTAGTCGGCCAGAAAGTAAAAGCCGTCGGTCTGGGGGTTGCGGCTGGCTTGCACCGTGGGACGGATGGCGCCCACATAGTTGCCCAGGTGGGGCGTGCCGGTGGTGGTGATGCCGGTGAGGACGCGGGTGCGTGCGGAGGTGGTCATGTCGGGTCAGAACAGCAGAAATTTGAGCGGGGCCAGCAAGAGGCGCAGCAGGTCGGCGGTCAGGCGCATCAGCGGCAGCATCCACAGGGTGCTGACCACGCCGAGCAGCACCAGCGCCATCACAATGAAAAAGCCCCAGGGCTCCACACGCGAGAGCAGCAC
>JACCDU011126518.1_pt1 | contig 15427 bp, 11 predicted proteins | sample 7446081 | NCBI WGS metagenome assembly JACCDU01 (sample SAMN15323447, study PRJNA562643) | freshwater metagenome | isolation source: river surface water | place: USA:Blue River Watershed | collected 2017-08-17
ACAATAAGGCGCTTTGTCCAAGATATTAAAATTTTTTCAATTGTAAATTTACCACTTTTGCGCTCCACAATATTCAAATTTGCCCCTTGAACATGCCTAAACTCAGGAATAGTGGAATCAATTGAAAGAAAGAAAATCACTCTGCGCAACAAATAGTTTCTCTCTCCAGTCGAAAGCCCCACATAGGCCTCACGAGGAACTCGCGCAACACCATTATCAACAACCACATAAGTATTCCACAATTCATCAATCCTATTGTCCACAATGATTCGATCATCTTGTAAGCGAAAAACGGTCGCCAATAGTCTTTGGGAAACCATATGGCCATCTTCTAATTCCTTTAACATTAGACGTAACTGATTGCGTCTAATGTCCAGATTGTCATTGGATTCATCATGCCAAAAACGAATGCCATTTTGAGCAATATACTGATCAATCTCTTCACGCCAGATAGAAAGCATTGGCCTAACCAAGGTAACAGATGGGTCAATTTTGTGGACCCATGGCATCGACGACAAGCCACTTATCCCACTGCCACGAGTCAAATTGAGCAAAAAGGTTTCAACTTGATCATTGGCATGATGACCAGTTAACACAAAACGAATGGAATTTGTTAGACAAAAATCAATCAACAATGAGTATCTAGCATCCCTAGCCAGAGCCTCCATATTGCCCTGTGTCATGGGGCCATGTTGCCAGGTTAAGATATGAGCCTCAAAACCTTGGTTTAGCAAATAATCACAAACTTGGCGAGCCTCAATCGTGGAGTTTTTTCGCAAAAGGTGGTCCACTATTACAGCCACAACCTTGTAGCCCAATTGACGCATAATAAACAACAGGGCCATACTGTCGGCTCCACCAGAAACCGCAATTGCCAATCTGGTGTCTTTTTTGCGCAACTCACTCAATTGCCCTAAATTACTAGCAATCCGATCTACAGTAAACATTAGCGATGATTATTAACGATTTCCAGCCAATCTTGCTCGCTCCATATCCTCAAACCCAACTCTTTGGCTTTGGTGAGCTTACTACCAGCATCCCCTCCTACCACAACATAATCGAGGGAGCTAGAAACGGAGGAGGCAATTTCAAAACCCAAATTTTTAGCCACATTCTTAGCTTCCATACGACTCATAGCTTCTAGGGTTCCAGTAAAAATAATTCTTTTTCCAAAATAAGGCAAATCAGTTGAATTCACAACCTCATAAGGGGATACGGTTATATGTGTAAGAATTTTTTTTACAAAAGACAGTCTGGCGGGAACAAAATAGTCCAATAAAGATTGATATACCACATCACCAATCCCCTCAAATATAAACATATCACCCAGACCATTATGTTGACCTTCAAAATGCGCAATCAAATGTTCCACTGTAACAAAATACTTAGCTACCGCATTAGCAGTAACCTGCCCCACATGAACAATTCCAAGCGCATAAATAAATTTAGCAAAAGAAATTTTCTTGGCAAAATCGATGGCAGACAAAAGATTGTCAACGGACTTATTGGCCCAACCCTCTAAAGATAAAATCCTATCTTTCTTGGTTTTAAGAATAAAAATATCAGCAAAATCAAGAATCAAACCTAGATTGTAAAAATTCTCAATTTGCTTGTCCCCCAAACCAACGATATTGAAAGCGTCTCTACTGCAAAAATGGATTAAGGATTGAACAATCTGAGCCCGACATCCGCCAAAATTCAAACAACGCCAAATTACATCTTCCACCTTATCTTTGGACAATGGCGATCCGCATTCAGGGCAATTGGTTGGAACAGCGATCATCTCCCCATGCTCGCCACCTTCCCCCCTGCGAGAAGCAACAATTTGAGGTATAACATCACCAGCACGCTTCACAAAAACCGTATCACCTATTCTAATGTCTTTTCTTCTAATTTCGTCAAAATTATGCAAACTTGCTCTTTTAATGGTTACGCCAGATAATAAAACTGGTTGCAAATGAGCAACGGGGGTAATGGCACCTGTACGGCCAACCTGAAAACTCACATCCAACAATTTAGTTTCCACCATATGCGCAGAAAATTTATAGGCCGTGGCCCATCTTGGGCTCTTGGCGACAAACCCCAATCTTTCCTGCAAAATCATGTCATTTAGTTTAAAAACTACTCCATCAATATCATAAGGCAATTTATCTCGCACAAGCTCAATATTGCGATAAAAGTCTATCATTTCATGGACATTGTGACATAATTTAGAATCCTTACTGACAACAAAATTGGACCCCTTGAACCAATCCAACAAAGCACTCTGCGATGCCCATTCCAAACCCTCAAACGCACCAACGGTATAAACAAAATATTCCAGATTGTGCAATAAAGGGCTTTGAGTATCCAATTGTCTCAAAATACCAGCGGCGGCATTCCTAGAATTTGCAAAAGGTTTTTCTCTGCGGCCGTTTAAATGAATAAAATTCTTTTTGGACACATAAATCTCACCTCTTATTTCCACCATAGGGGGAATGGGATCGCAAGATAAAATAAGGGGGAAATTTGGAATGGATTTACAATTTTCAGTTACATCTTCGCCGTAAAAACCATCACCTCTAGTGGACACAGAGTGCAGAGCACCATTGATATACTTAGCAGAAAAAGACAGTCCATCTATTTTTAATTCGGCCATAAAATCAAGGTCGATAGAGCCGTCGAGATTTAAAAACCTTTTTACTCTAGCAACAAAGTCGTCCAACTCACCATCTGAAAACACATTAGACAAAGAAAGCATAGGCTTGCCATGTGGAATTTTAACAAATTGAGAACTAAATGAGGCCATGCCAGCCCCAATTGCATTTTTAGAGGCCACATCTTCGCCAACAAACGAGAATGTGGCACCAATTCCAGATCCACCAACTTCACCCTCTAAACCTAAATCCAAAATGCGCATTTGAACGCCATCTCTTTCTTTTATCAAAAGATCGTAATCTTCGTCACCAATCTCCGGTTCACCCTTTTGATAATAAAGTAAATCATGATGAGAAATTTCTTGATTCAATTGCTTCAGACGCTCTAATAGTTTATTTGCGAAACCAGAAGACATATTTAATTTTTAGCATTATAAATCTTTTCGTCTAGAGAGCCAGCAAGCCTATCTACCACCAAAGCGGCAAAAACATCTCCAGTAATGTTTGTAAAAGTTCTCATCATGTCTAGAATTCTATCAACGGCCAAGACAATTACAATGGCCTCAATTGGCATATTAAGCGCCGCAAGAATGCCAGACAGGGCTAGTATTGAAGCGCCAGGAACTGGTGCAGTCCCAATTGCCCCTAAAACGCACAAAACCACCAAAGTAACGTAGGTTGTGGGGGTAAAATTAAGGCCAAAAAGTTGAGCAATGAAAACGCTGGAAATTGCCAAATTGATTGCCCCCCCGTTCATATTTACAGTAGCACCAAAGGGAATCATAAATTTTGCCTTTTCTTCAGAAATTCCCAACTTTTTTTCCGCAATGGATAACGATAATGGCAACATGGCGGAAATGCTGGCCAAAAGATAACCCAACAACTGAGATGGCAACATTGTTCTAAAAAAATGAATTGGGTTTAACCTTAACACCACTATGGAAAACAAAGCATAAAGACAATAAATAGAAAATAAACAAGAGCCGTAGACCAAAAAGACCACAAAACCAAGAGACCTAATGAGCTCCAAATCCTGAGTACCAACAAGCCACGAGGTCAAACCAAAAATCGCAAATGGAGCAAAAGCCATAATCATGGAGCTAGTGGTGAACATTACCTCTGTCAAGGAATTAACAAGATCCACTAACGGCCTAGCCTTCACTCCAGATCTGACTATTGCAAGAGAAAGCACAGTTGCGAAAAATATAATTTGCAAAAAATCCCCCTTAGCAAAAGCCTCAAATAAATTTGAAGGAACAATGTCGATCAACAAATCTCCTACGCTTTTTGGTTGCGAATGTTTTATCTCGCTAGAAATCGCTTGTTGATCCATAATGGCATGTTTGTCAAAACTAACATTTTTACCTGGCTGAAATACAACACTCACCACAATCCCCAAGATGACAGAAAGCACTGTCATAACAACAAAGGACGCCACCGCTCTAATTGCCAAGGATCCAGTTTTTTTTACATCACCAACTGAAACAATTGAGGAAACAATTGAGCTAAAAATTAATGGCAAAACAATCATTTTAATGAGATTGACAAACAAAACACCAAAAACCTTAAAAGATGCGGCGTTATTGTAGCACTTGATACTCATCTCTGGAAAAAAGCGATAGCACAAACCACTAATTAAGCCAATAAAAAAAGCACACAAGATATGCCAACTTAAATGCAAAGATAAAAACCGCCTTCTACAAACTGTAAACAATTTCAACATAAATCAATGGTATTAAAGAAAACCACACATTAAAACAAACAATAGATTGATTAATGCCACACTAATAAATGAACTTTAGTAGAAACAATGCTTTAAAGTCAACCAAGAGTTATTGTATCGGGAGACTAAAACATACATTTATATAAAGTTGTAATATTTTTTGATCTCATTGACTTTAAAAAGCGACATGAAAACCTATATATCAACTATAATCAATAATTTTATATTTAACATGCTCACTATAGGAGATAAATTCCCAAATTTTAACCTCAAGGCAACAGTATCCATAGATTCAATGGAAACAGCCTTTACCACCATAAATAACGATACTTACAAAAACAAGTGGTTGTGCGTCTTTTTCTGGCCCAAAGATTTCACTTTTGTGTGTCCAACGGAAATAGCAGAATTTGGCCGTCTTAACAAAGATTTTCAAGATAGAGATTGTCAACTACTTGGAGCCAGCATTGACAGCGAGTTTGTTCATTTAGCTTGGAGAAAGGACAATGAATCTTTAAAGGACCTGCCATTCCCAATGTTGTCTGATATTAAAAGGGAGCTATCATCAGATTTGGGAATTCTACATCAAACCGAAGGGGTTTCTCAAAGAGCAACCTTTATAATTGACCCAGATGGCACAATCAGATATGTTGAGGTAACAGATATCAAAGTCGGCAGAAAACCAAGCGAATCCATCAGAGTATTGGATGCATTACAAACGGACGAATTGTGCCCTTGTAACTGGAAATCTGGTGACAAAACACTGTAATTAATGCTCATCTGTTTTATTTTAATTATTCATTATTTCTATGTCATTATTGGATCAATTTATTGATAACATTCCAGATTTTGGAAAAGACATCATGCTAAATGCCAAATCCTTACTACTTAGTGAAAATGCGGTACTAAATCCCCAACAAACTGCTATTATTGCGATAGCAGTGGGCATGACCATCAAACATCCAACCTTAAAAAAAGCCATACTGGAGCACTTTGAAGCTCAGGTTTCCCCAAAAGAAATCAGGGCTGCAAAAATAGCTGGGGTGATTATGGGCATGAACAACATTTACTACAGGTTCACTCACACCAGTCACGATCAATCTTACACAAAGATGAGTGTTGGGTTGAGAATGAATGGTATCGGCTCTCACGATATAGACCAAAATACCTTCGAAATAGCGTGCGTTGCCGTATCCTCTATTAACGGATGCTCAGCCTGCATTAGCTCTCACGAACAAAAGGTAAGGCAGCAAGGAGGAACTCAGGAACAGGTCCAAATGGCTGTAAAAATTGCCGCCGTAATAAACGCAATGGGCTATATTGATTAACGATAAAACAACCAAGCCACTCCCTGGTCAAATGGGTTGGCTTGGTTTTTTGTAGCCACTCTCATTGGTAAAAACAAAAATTAGCCCTACGCTAAACAAATAACCTTGAACCTCTAATATTCATAGATCGCAGATAGATCTGTTTGCGCAACTCAACAATACCTCCAAAATACATGCATTCAATCGTCTGCTATATACAAGAAGTATCCACAATCAAAGACGGATCGGAACATTGCAGCGGAACTTGGAGCTGTGCAATTATTCCTTAATATCTATTCTGGTTATTTTAAAAATTTTTCAAACTCAGAAGTAAAAAAGGGTTTATTTGATAAAGATATATTTAATGATTGATTATGCTAACCGAAAACACAAAATACCTTCCAACAAAAAATCCAGATGGAACGCTTGGTGAATGGAAACAAACAATTTTTTTAAAACACTTTATTACAAAGGATTTTATCGAGGTTGGAGATTACACTTATTATGATCAAAGTTTTGGTGGTGGAAAACCCGAAGAATTTGAAAACAATAATGTTCTTTACTTTCCGAATGGAAATAAGTTAAAAATTGGTAAATTTTGTTCTCTTGCGAGCAATTGTAAATTCATTATGAGTGGAGCAAATCATCACTTGAACTCATTTACAACTTATCCGCTTTTTTGGAATTTTATCTCAAATCCAGAGGTAAAAAGTTATTTTGATATCATTCCTGATAAAAAATATTATCATAAAGAATACGGTGATACAATAATCGGAAATGATGTTTGGATTGGCTATGATGCATTAATAATGCCTGGAGTTACAATAGGAGATGGAGCAGTGATTGGGGCTCGAGCATTAGTTACAAAAGATGTTCCAGCATATACAATTGTTGCTGGAAATCCTGCAAAAGTTATTCGTAAAAGATTCAACGATGAAACGATTGAAAAACTCCTTGAACTTCAGTGGTGGAATTGGCCAATTGAGAAGATTGTGGAGAATTATCAGAGTATAATGGATTGTGATTTAAAAAAGTTGATTAATATATTATAAATTATAAAAACGTTTTCAATAGAAAGATTGACGTATTAATGATGCCAAGGGGAACTAAATTTGAAAGTTAATTTTCATCTCCTGATGCAATTTCCATTCTGTTTTAACTTTTTACAACGGAATGATGATTATAGTCGCAGATACAAGAATTGGATTTGAAGCGACAATTGGAAAATTTGGCATTTGCTGGATGTTTAATTTTGATTATCCTAAAAATGTTTAGCAATGTTTAACTATTATAGTTTATGAAAACCCAAACCTTCACTCTCTTCGATTCATCCAGAAACCGTAAAATTCCTCTTATAATCTACTTTTCAAAAGAAGAAAGTGATAAAATAGTAATTTATAATCCTGGATATGGCGGAGGTCCTGGAAAGATGAAAAAGGCTGAAGCTGGAGAGTGTAAATGGCCAATGGAACAAGCTGAATATTTAGCGAAATTTTTCACTGAGAAAGGTTATAATTTTATCTCAATTCAACATAATTTACCAACTGATACAGGTGGCCTTGAAACACTTGATCCAAATGCTGTGCAAGCAATAGTTAGAAAGCCTTTATGGATGCGTGGTGAGCAGAATTTATTATTCGTTATTCAGGAATTAAAAAAGGAATTTCCGAATTTTAATTTGGACAAATTTATTATTGGTGGCCATTCAAATGGTGGAGATATTGCAAAATTTTTTGCAAATAATCACGAAGAAATGATTGAATTAGTAATATCTCTCGATGGAAGGAGATGCCCAATAAAACATAATGCAAATCTAAAGCTACTTATATTTGAGGCAACCGACACCTCAACAGATGATGGAGTTATTCCAAAGGAAGGCACTCGGGAAAATCCTCAAAGAAATAACCTTGAATGGATAACTATAAAACCAAAAATCGCTGTTCATGAAAGCTATTGCGATAATCATGTTGACGCAAAAGATGATGATTTAGCTGTTCAAAAACAAGTTTGTAAGGCGATTGAGTGGATGTTAGATATATGAATAAAGTAATAATTCTAAATGGTGCTTCTTGTTCAGGTAAAACAACAATTGCAAAAGAAATCTGCAAGCAATCGAGTGATAAGTTTGTGCATTTGTAAATAGATGAGGCTAAAAAATATTTAGGCACCACTAGTTTCAAAATACCTTCACGAGAAATTGGTAGGCCAATTTGTGATGAAATATTACTACAAACTGCCAAAATCTTTTTAAAAAATGGCAAAGGTGTCATTATTGATACAATTTTTGATGGCAATGATGCGACTGAGATTGCAAAAAAACATATAAACTTTTTCAATAATGAAAAAGTTTTATTCGTAGGAATTGATTGTCCACTTAAGGAAAGATTAAAGAGATTCAAAGAATACAACAATAATCCAGTAAGAAATGAAAAAACAATTATTGCACAGAGTGATGTTTTTGAATTATGCAGAGAGATGTATGATGTTGGGTTTAATACTAGTAAATTAAGCGGAGAAGAGATTGCAATGGAAGTATTAAAAAGCTAAATAATAGTACTTAAAATATCTCCACCACCTTAACCCTACTACCCAAACCCTTAACAATATTGGCATCCCTCTTTGCAACCTTAAAATGCTTTGCAATTATCTCAATAATGGCTTCATTTGCTTCGCCGCCTTCTGGTTTTGCAGTGGTTCTGATGTTATAAATGGTATTTCCAAATAAATCTACCTTTTCTTTTATGCTATTTTCTTTTGCATTTGGAGTGACTTTTACTGTGATTGTTTGCTTGTTCATTTTGGCGAGATTCTCAAATATATAAACTTTGTGCCAACAATCTACCCTTCCCCATCCAAAGCCTCAAGTATTTTCACGACAATTCTCAAATCCCTACCTTTAAGAGCGTAAATTATTCCTACAGCTTTATCAATAAGTTTTCGATGTATAGCTTTGCTTTCTTCTTTGCTATGCTTGTAAATTATTTGAAGTTTCGAAAAATGAAGAAAAAGGGAATTATTGAAATTTATGTTTTCGAAAAGTGAATTAGATGGCAAAAACCCAGTATTTAGCTTGCATTCTCCATTCAATAAGCTTGTTGATTTTAACAGCCATCCCTTGTGGCGGAGAAAGAGGGATTCGAACCCTCGATACGCTTTGAAACGTATACACGCGTTCCAGGCGTGCGCCTTCAACCACTCGGCCATCTCTCCACGAAACAAAATGGTTACAGGACAGAAAATAGATTTGACATTTTATTAAAATCAATAAGATTAAGCAAAAAAACATAATTATGTATAATTATTTGACCATTTTGGCCTTTTTGCTCATCGCAATTGGCTCAATTTGCGCCATCATTGCCCAAATTGGCATTATAAAATTCAAAAACCCCTACACCTTATTACACATTATATCAATGCATGACATGTTTGCTATTCCAATCACCATGCTTGGACTGGCTATTATTGTTGGGGCAAAAATAAGCCCAATTATGGGACTAAAAGTACTATTACTGTTGCTAATATTGTACATCGTAAACCCAATCAGTAGCTATGTGCTAATTAAAATACTACACTTTGTTAAATCCCTACCATTGAGCCAACAAAAAAGTGAGTAACAGAGCAATTGAGATCCTTAATAAGCTCATATCCTGTCACAGCATAACCCCTAACGATGCAGGGACAATAGAATATATAACCACATTGTTGCAAAAAATAGGATTTGACTGCCAAATAGAAAACTTTGATGGGACCACTAATTTATATGCCTTTTTAAACCAAAATCAAAAAGAAAATTTGATGTTTCTTGGTCATGTTGATGTGGTTCCCCCTGGAGAACATTGGCATAGTGACCCCTTCCAACTTACCGCATCAAATAACTTGTTGTATGGCAGGGGGGTATCAGATATGAAGGGTGCAATTGCTTGTTTTATCTCTGCAATAGAAGAGATCGTAACAACAAATAAGATTGCAAAATATAACCTATCCCTACTTTTAACTTCCGATGAAGAAGGGACCGGCCTAAATGGGACCAAAAAAATGCTCGAACACATAGAGGGCAAAATACCTAAAATAAATCTATGTATAGTTGGTGAGCCCACCGCCTTTAAAACGAGCGGAGACGCTATTAAAATTGGCAGAAGGGGCAGTGTCAATATTTCTATCACAATTCATGGTAAACAGGGCCATACGGCCTATCCACACCAAATAGTCAATCCAATAACGCAGGGCGCAACATTGCTGGAAAAATTAAATAACATCACCTTTGACCAAGGAAACGAACACTTTGCCCCATCTCATCTAACCATCACCTCAGTCACCACAAACAGTCTATCTGCAAACGTAACTCCATCCAAAATGAATATCAAATGTAATATCAGATTCAATAATCTGCATAGCTCACAAGAAATTCTGCAAATCATCCAACTTATGTGTCATAATCAAATCAAAGACACGCAATACACAATAGAACACGAAACTTCCGGTGAAAGCTTTTTAAATCCTGAGGGCACCTTATTGGATAAAGCAAAAAAAGTGATTCAAACACTATACAACATTGTGCCATCAATCAACACCGACGGCGGAACTTCTGATGCAAGATTTATTCACAAATATTGTACAAACACCATTGAACTTGGGTTGCCCAATAATACAATACATCAAGCCAATGAGTGCATAACGACTGAAGATCTAGATAAATTGGAAAACATATACAAAAACATTTTAATGGACCAGTCTACCGATTCGGATTAAAAATAAGACCTTTAGACTTAACAATCCATCTCAGTGCGCCATAAATTCCTCCACAAAACATCATGGCACATCCCAACCAAAACAAACCAATTAATGGCTTTATAAACACCTTAACCTCAATTCTGATATTGTTGTCCTTGGAGCCGAAACCATTAACGGAACCCATAAAAAGATAAATATCTGAAAAATTAATGGTTTTATAATCACTCTTTACAACAAAAGAGTCCTGCAATTTATGATACCTAATAGAAGGTTTTAGGTTGGCTATTTCATGGTCATTTTTCATAACAGAGATGATTCCTTGGCGAACAATATAATTTGCCTCTTTGTAATAAGAAAATTTGTTTAACTTTAGGGAAAAATTATCAAAAACCAATTTTGGCTTATTGTAAGACAATACGGTATCCACTTCTCGCTGAAATCCAGCAGCAAATACAGCCCCAATCACCATAACAGCAAAACCGATATGGGACAGGGAAGATGGCTTGCTACCTCGCATCGCCGTTTCTACCAAACCCAAAGCTATAACATCTATAGCCATTAAAGCGATCACACAATTGCCCAACAACAAAATGTTAAATTCAAAAATAAAGGTATAACCAGCATAACCTAAAAGCCCAAATAAAATCACCCTTATAATCCATAGTGCCACCTTGGATCTATTTTCTATCGCAACATTAAAGCCCCTAACCTTGGTTAAATACAACAAGGGAATAACTGTAACTTGAGCCAAAATATTGTAGTATGACATATCAAACAAAATATAATGACCAACCAAAGCATAAATCAATGGCACAACCAAACTACACACAAGTGCTACGGCCAAAACAATCAAAATACCAACACCACCAAGCATCAACCAGTCTCTTTGATTTAATTCGGTTACCCACGGACCAAACAATTTGCCAACTCTGCGACGATAAATTACCCCAGCACACACAAAACAAAAAATAGAAATCATAGCTAAATACAGACCACCTAAATAATTAGAGGCAAAACTATGTACCGAATCTAAAGCTCCGGCTCGCACAATCGTGGTACCAAACAGCACAATAATAAAACTCGCAATCCCCAACCAAATCACCAATCTCATAAAAAAACGATTTCCTTTTTTAGCAGGAAGATTACAGTGCAACATAGCGGTCACCAAAAGCCAAGGCAACAAAGCAATATTTTCTACTGGATCCCAACTCCAAAATCCTCCCCATCCAAGCTCTCTATAGGCCCAAGCGCAGCCCAAAGCGGTCCCGATTGTTAAAAAAATCCATACCAATAAAATAACAAAATGCAGCTTAGCAAAATCAATGATATCTAATTGGGATTTAGAAATCAATATGGTTAAACAAATAACAAAAAGCATACTAGTGCCAACATAGCCAATATAAAATTTTGCAGGATGGAAAAACAAAAACTCACTTTGTAGAATTGGATTCAATCCGAAACCAAACATGCCACCAGAAGACTCAAATGGATTAGAAATAAAAACCAAATAAGACAAAAGTAACATCAAAATCACATTATTCAAATATGCCGCCAAAACTATAAAATCTTCATCAAACAACCTATACAGCAATAAAGTTATCATAAATACCTGCATCAACAAAACCCATAACAACATGGACCCCTCATGACTGGATAAAAAGGCAAATATCTTATACAGAAAAGGTAAATCAATGGCAGAGTTCTGAGCCACAATCTTAAAATCAAAAGCAGAAACCGCAAAAGACCACTGCAAGAACAAAAAAGCCAAGGAAATACAAATGGTTTTTCCAAGCTCAAAATAGTACACCCTTTTCAAGGATTTGGCGTGAGCAACATCGCAAAACTGAAGCACAGATATCAGTGTGGACAAAAACAAGAACAGCATATTGTTAAATCATTTAATTTATCTTAAAAATTAAGTGCCGCCGCCAGAAGTCTCCTTTTTTTGAACAGAAGAATCCTGACCCAGAGTGTGCTCCGCCACCGAATGGCCCCCTGTAGGCAAACCAGATAAAGCGTCTGGCAAACTCGCAGGATGCACTGGGGGACGCGACGCTTCAGGTCCAGTGGAATTGCCCCTCGTAATACTCGGATCCGTCACAGTTGTGGAAGTAATGGTGGTATTCAATCCGGTTGTGGTTGATGATGTCCTTGATGTAGTGGTGCCATTGTCAACTGGGGGCTGAGAATCGGATCCGCTAAGCACAGAGGAAGAGTTAGAAACCAACTGAGAATCAGAACTGGACACAGCTTGTGAATTGCTTCCTGCAATCAAGGACGAACTGGAAATGCTTGGCCCTGCCGAAACAACAGAAGAAGCCTGAGGCACCACGGTGCCATTATGCCCAACTTGTGAAGATGATGATGGCACCTGAGTCTCTTGGGTAACAGGATTTTGCCCAACAACAGAAGGATCATTAGGGTCAGATTGCTGACTTGGGTTAGTGGACAGAGGTGGATTTGACGGTGGAGGATTTGACGGTGAAGGATTTTGTGTAGACTGAAACGGATTAACTGGTGGCGCAGGTGTTTCGTTTGGATTCAAAGGCTTAGGTTTGTCTGGAGACTCTATTTTAGGACGAACCGCTTTACCAAGTCTTTCAATAACACTAGATCCACGTTTACCAACATAGCCTTCCATTTTTTTTAGAACACCTGTATAGGGAGCAGTGGCAACTGTGGACATCGCTCCTTGAGCTTTAGATTTTAAAGTATCAATAGGGGCGGTTGGTAATACATCCGTACCAGCATTTGATCCAAATAGGGGGTTTTTCAAGAAATAATCCATAAACAAAACTATGGCAATCAAAACAACGATTTTTGATAAAGTTGGAAACTCCCCATTTGCAGCAGATTTGGCCACTACACTATCTGGTAAATACATTAACAAGGATCTGGGTAACATCCCGGCCAAAACCCACCACCCAAACAACACAATACCAAATGGCAGAGTAATAATTGGTCGATAGCATATCTTAAAAAATAATATCGATTCAACCATATTGACATATAGCAAAGTGAACAGACCCACTATGGAAAACATGTAAAACTGAGCCACCACAAATCCAACCAAATCTCCCAACCATTTACTAAAGAAAGACTTGGTAGCTGGGTGCATTTTGAAGGCTATCATTAATGGCCCTAAGGCAAAATAAAGGGCCATCATGATTAAAGAAGAAATGTACATTACAATCGCCTTAAGAGTATTTAAAATATACAGCACAAAGCTAAATACTATAATCACGGCATAAATCCAACCATACCATTCACTAAAAATCAGAGCGGTAATTTTAAACCAAGTTACCTCATTAAATAAAATCCTATTAAATACGGCATCAATTGGACCAAATTGATTGGCCACTGTATCGCTATATCCAGCAAAACTATTCACCACCACGGTATTCAATCCCTCACTTAAATTCATTATCCCCTCAACAACATAATGCTGGTACAAATACCAAGATTTAGGATTTAAAACCACAATTACAATACCTATATCTTTAAAGTCATTCATTATGCCTTTAAAGGTAATCACATCGTTTCCCATTATAATAGAAATACCCTTGAGGGTAATTACCAAAATAACCAAAACAAAGAACAATAAATTAATTTCTGGATTAGATACCAGCCCCTCAAATAACATATACACTACGCCAGTTGACCAGTCTCTGGTTTGATTGCAAATTTTAACAGTATCGCTCTTTATATGAGAGTCTGTAACGTCGCCATCTTTAATCATTCCAGGCTCCACACTATCCACAGTGTGATAATTGCACTGACGAGTCACGTGGCAGGTTTTTCCACAATTAGAATCAATCTGAATTGGCCCAATGTACTTTGCGGGAAACAGGGTCTCCACTTCCATTGTAGGGCTTTTGTTATAACACACTCTCCAATTATGATAACCTGGAGCTGGTGGAGCTGGTGGACTGCCAGTAGTCATCACGGGGCCATCTAGTGAAAGAATTCGGTTGGAGGTACAGGCATTAATAACTGTACTTTGAAAACAATAGGATGACACATTCCAACAGGCGTCGCTATTTGATCCAGAACACATAGAGTTGGAATATAGTTTTATCTCACCGTCCTTATCGAAGTAGACCATACTACAATACCAGGCTTTTAAAAAATCATACAATTTGCCTTTAGTGTAACAAGTGACACATTCTACATTTGGGGCCGTAGCAGACGTTGAAAAGCCAGATTGGGAGAACAGTTGATTACCAGAAATCCCTGGAAAATCTTTACTCAAATCTCCATACCGATATTCATAAGGTAAGTTCTGTTTGCGAGAGGTATAAGTCGGGCTTGGTGGCGTAATGTCCTTATCAAAAATCACATCATAACTGGCAACACTTGTAACCAAAGTTGGGTCCAACTGACACACCTGAACACTGATTTTTCTACGAAATGGCTGGGTGGCATTCTTGTTGCAGGCGCTAAACAAGTTAGACTGATTAGAGGAGTAATGTAGGCGATGACTGTTGTTTACCCCCAAAGGGTCTTTTTTTGTCATTTTTGACCCATCGGAATATATAGGAAAAGCGGCATTTTGAGACATAAAATCGCTCACTTTCTGTAAAATTGCCTGATCACCATCAGATTTTTCCAAGGGAATAAAACACTCCCTACAACTATAGGGAAAGGTAGCCGATTTACCTGGCGTAACAAAGAGCAATCTTTGCCCAACATCACCATTAGAACAGGTGGTGACGTTGTTAAAATTGGATAATAAAGTATGCTCAAATTCCGTACCGTTGACCCCAACAGCGCCCCCAACGCTACGAGATAAAGCTGATTTAAACATGGTCGATTTAGGAGAAACTATATCGTAATCCCGCTTAAAACCATCTATATCGGTGATGTGGTAGCACAAAGGATTGTCATCACTTGGACGACTGTAATTTTTTTCACACAATACATAATGCGGCATTACCTCATGACAATTGGTCAAGCCAACAGCAACATGACTGGCATCCAACATATTACAATGAGAAATTGCACAGGAACCACAATTTGCCCTTTGTCCGTTC
>JACCDU010578135.1_pt1 | contig 15415 bp, 15 predicted proteins | sample 7446081 | NCBI WGS metagenome assembly JACCDU01 (sample SAMN15323447, study PRJNA562643) | freshwater metagenome | isolation source: river surface water | place: USA:Blue River Watershed | collected 2017-08-17
AGCCGTCGCCAACCCTCAGGTCGCCGGCATGCGGCGCCAGCGCCGCCGCAAATGCCTCGCGGACACTCTCGGGCACCAGGAAGCGCGTGGGCGGGGTGCACACTTGCCCCGCGTTGCGGAACTTCGCGGCCGACGCGGTCTTCGCCGCCAACGCCACGTCGGCGTCGTCACAGACGATCACGGGGGCGTGGCCACCGAGTTCCATCGTCACGCGCTTCATGTGCTGGCCTGCCAGTGCAGCCAGCTGCTTGCCCACCGGCGTGGAGCCAGTAAAGGTGATCTTACGGATGATCGGGTGTGGAATGAGGTAACTCGAGATCTCCGCTGGATCGCCGTAAACGAGACCGACCACCCCTTCCGGGATCCCCGCATCGGCGAATGCTTGCGCCAGCGCGGCAGGAGCGGCCGGCGTCTCCTCCGGGGCCTTCACCAGGATCGAGCAGCCCGCGGCCAGCGCGGCACCCATCTTTCGCACCACCTGGTTGATCGGGAAGTTCCATGGCGTGAACGCCGCCACCGGCCCCACCGGGTCCTTCAGCACCATCTGACGGATCGCCCAGTTGCTGCGCGGCGCCACGATGCGTCCATAGACGCGCTGCCCTTCATCGGCAAACCACTCGATGATGTCGGCCGCGGCCAGTGCCTCGCCCTTGGCTTCGGCGAGCGGCTTGCCCTGCTCGAGCGTGAGCAGCGGCGCGATCTCGGCGGCGCGGCTGCGCACCAGTGCGGCGGCCTTGCGCATGATCTTCGCGCGCTCCACCGGGGTGGTGTCGCGCCAGGTCTCGAAGCCTTTCTGCGCCGAGGCCAGCGCGGCATCGAGGTCCGCGCGGCCGGCGTGAGCCACCCGCCCGATTTCGGCACCGGTGGCCGGATTGACGACGGCCAGCGTGCGGCCATCCGCAGCGTCGCACCAGCGGCCTCCGATGAACAGTTGCGTATCGCGGTACTGCATCACGCGCCCTCCGAGAGCTCGGGCCGAAGACCGCCTGGCAGCGCCACTCGGCAGAGCGCCTCGACGAAGAAAAAGTCGCCGAACATCGTCGCGCTATCCACGCCTTCGTTGTGCGGTCGCGAGTAGCACGAGTGCTTCAGCGCACCGCGGTGCGTGTCCTCTTCGGCGAAGGCATCCTCGCAGAGCGCCTGCAGCATGTCGCAACCGCAGATGCTCCATTTCCTGGCGGCTCCAGCATCGGGATGGATTCGGCCCAGTTCGATCAGCGCCGACGCCACGACGGCACCGGCGGCGGTGTCCAGCACTTGTGCATCTTCGCCGGTCGCGTCGAAGTCATTGGGCGGAATGCGGCGGCCGTCCAGACGGCGCAGGTAGTAGTCGGCTAGCTTCTCGGCCAGCTGCAGGTATTCGGCCTTGCCTGTCTCGCGGTACGAGGTGACGTAGCCATAGATGGCCCAACCCTGCCCGCGCGACCACGCGGACTCGTCCGCGAACCCCTGGAACGTATAACCGCGCACCCGCTCGCCCGTGCGCGTGTCGTACTCCACCGCGTGGTAAGTTGACCAGTCCGGACGGATGAAGCCCTTGGCCGTCATCTGCGCATGCGCTTCGGCGGCCAGTCGGAAGCTGCCGTCGCCGCTGTAGCGCGCAGCCCAGTAAAGTAGCGGCAGGTTGGCCATGGTGTCGATCGCCGAACTGCAACGCGCGCGTGCGTCCGACATCGGCCCCCACGACGCGATGTAGCTGCCGCTGCGCGTGTTGACGAGGCGCGCACGCAGGCGCTCTGCCGCCCTCAGTGCGAGCTTCGCGTACCACTCGTCGCCGGTCACATGGAAGGCCGGAATGGCGCTGCTGTCGAAGATGAAGCCGATGTCGTGCGTGTTGGGGTCATCGGCGCGCGGCGCCACCAGCTGCATGCGCTCGCGCATCCAGCCGAGGTACTTCTTGTCCCCGGTGCGCAGGTACGAGGCGCACAGCAGTCCTACCCAGAAGCCGCAGAACCAGTTGCCATGGCTCCACGCCTGTCCCTGGTAGCCGGCCGACAGCGAGGCAGGGAGCAGCACCCAACTGCCATCGGGAGCCGTGAGCTGCGGGAAGTGCACGCCAATCGCGTGCTCGTCGTCCGCCACCTTCTGGGCGATGCGACCGAGTGTGCGCGAGAAGATGTCGCGTTGCTGCGCGGAGGCAACGATGGGATGGTTCATGGTGGATCTCCGGTCTAAGGTCAAAGGGGGGTCTTCAGCAGCCCGCGTGCCGCGAGATTGCTGAACAGCGCGCGCAGACCGAAGGTCCACGGCGTGATGCGGTCGCAGGTGTTCACCCGGTTGGCGAGTGCGCCCAGGTGCGGGCTGCGGATGGTGACGCGGTCGCCTACCGAGTGGGTGAAGCCGCGGCCGGGCACGTCGCGGTCCTGCACCGGCGCGAACAAGGTGCCCAGAAACAGCATGAAGCCATCGGGGTATTGATGGTTGGCTCCGATGGTTTGCGCCACCAGCTGCAGCGGGTCGCGGCTGATCTCGCGCATGGTGCTGGCCCCGCGCAGCACGAAGCCGTCCTCGCCCTCGACGATGAGCTCGATGTCCTCGCGACGCAGGTCGTCCAGCGTGAAAGAGGCGTCGAATAAACGGATGAAGGGACCGATCGCACAGGAGGCGTTGTTGTCCTTGGCCTTGCCCAGCAGCAGTGCACTGCGTCCTTCCACATCGCGCAGGTTCACGTCGTTGCCGAGCGATGCACCGACGATCCGGCCGCGGCTATCGACTGCCAGGACCACTTCGGGCTCGGGGTTGTTCCAGGCCGAAACGGGATGGATGCCGATTTCGGCGCCATGGCCCACCGACGACAGCACCGGCGCCTTCGTGAATACTTCCGCGTCGGTACCGATGCCTACCTCAAGGTACTGGGACCACATGCCCTGCTTGACCAGCAGCCCCTTCAATTCCAGCGCTTCGGGCGAGCCCGGCTTGATCGCCTTCAGGTCAGTGCCGATGGTCTGCTCCACCTGCTCGCGGATGGCCTGGGCCCTGGCCGGGTCGCCGCCGGCACGTTCCTCGATGACGCGTTCCAGCAGGCTGGCGGCAAACGTGACGCCAGCGGCCTTGATCACCTGCAGGTCGCACGGCGCCAGCAGCCGTGGCAGCATTTCCTCGAGCGTTCCGATGCGCCACCCCGCCATGCTACGCACGGCCGCAGCGGGATCGTCGGCTTCGAGCAGCGAAGCCATCGTGGCCGCATGTTCGCTCAGGTCGTACACGCCACCCTCGCGGATCGCAACAACGGCCGGCCCGGCGACTTCATCCAGCCAGACGCGCCCGACCAACGTGCCGCCATACCCGTCGTCGGGCAGCACGGAGGAGACTGGAATCGAAAGATGTAGGTTCATGGTTCTCCGTTCAGTGATTCAGGAAGCCGAGGAAACGCGCGTGTCGGATCGCCGCGCGTTCAGAGCCATCCAGGTGCCCGCGAGCACGAGCAGTAAACCCACGATGTGCGTGGGCCGTACCTCTTCGCCGAGGAAGGTCACGGCAGTGGCCAGGGTGGACACCGGCAGCAGGTTGAGAAAGACCGCTGTGCGGCCTAGGCCCAGGCGCGAGATCCCCCAACTCCAACCCAGCCCGCCCAGAGCGGTGGAGAAGAAGCCCGATATGCCGACCAGCACCCAAGGCAACAAGTCGGCCCGCCAGGCCTCGGCCGTCCAGGAGGAGGGGAGCAGTGCGGCGTGTAGAACCAGCATCACGCCACCGATGAGGTGCATGTACCAGGCCACGGCGACGGCGCCCATCCGTCCGGCCAGCCGCCGCATGAACACGCCAGCGCCCACATACACTGGCATCGATCCGATCAGCATCGCGTCGCCCGCGCCATGGAAGCGCAGTTCGGCCCCGGTTCGGTTCAGGATCACCACCGCGGCGCCAACGATGCCGAGCAGCACGCCGAAGGCGCCCACGCCGCCCAGGCGCTCGCCGAACAACAGCGCGCCCAGTACGACCGAAAACAGCGGGTTCAAGCTGAGCGCCAGGCCGCCGTTCGTTGCAGTGGACCATGCTAGCCCCTGCGTCAGAAGGTTCTGGTGCAGGTACACCATGAGGAATGCAGCAGCCGACAACAGCAGCAGGTCGCTGCGGCTCACGCGGTGCGGCCGGAACCCGACGATGGGGGCTATGGCCGCGATGAAAGCGAACGCAACCGCCGTGCGGATCGCCGCAAGATGAACGGCCTCGAAGTGCGCGGCCATCACCTTGATCATCACCACGTTGGCGCCCCAGATGGCCACCGTGTACAGCATCATGGCGGGCACCGACCGGTCGCTCGCGCGGTGCTCAGCCAAAGCGCAGTTCCTTCAGCGCGGACAGGCCGGCCAGGACCTTTTCGCCGCTCTGCTTGTTTACGACGGTGTCCAGGATAAGAATGCGCTTCGCATCCTTTTTGCCGACCACGGTCACCTCCACGTTCACCGTGTCGCCAATGAACACAGGTCCCAGGAACTTCAGTTCCTGCCCGACATAAGCGAAGCCGGGGCCGGTCAGCTGCGTGTGAGCAGTGGACACCAACGCCCCGGTGAGCAGGCCATGCACAACGCGCCGTCCGAACGGCGTTCGCGTCGCGAACGTCTCGTCCATGTGAAGCGGATTGAGGTCCCCCGACAGGTGGCCGAACGCATCCACGTCGGCAGCCGTCATGACCCGCTCAAGGCGCTGTTTGCGGCCGACTTCGATGTCGTCGAAAGTGAGGAAACTCATGCCGCTTCTCCCGGGGCCTGCGCAGCCAGTGCCACGCGCTCGGCCAGCAGGCGCTCGATGTCGACTTCGCTGTAGCCCAGGTCAGCCAGCACTTCGCGCGTGTGTTCGCCCAACTGCGGCGGGAGCCGGCGCATAGCGGGCGTCTTGCCGTCGTAGCGCACGGGATGCGCCATCAGGCGTACGAGGCCGGCCTGCGGATGCTCCACTTCCATCACGATGCCGTTGTGTTTCACCTGTGCATCGTCAGCGACCTGCTCGTAGTCATTGACCGGCGCGTACCAGATGTCCTGCTCGTCGAAGGCGCGCATTGCCGCCTCCGTGGTGCGCTCACGCAGCGCCCTGGCCACGAGTTGGTGGATCGCATCGCGATGGAGCACTTGATCCTTGGGGCCGCTGAAGGCGCCGAGTTCGGACGAGTCGAAGGCCGCAGCGAGCTTGGCCGTGGTGGTCAGCGAGATTGCGATCCACCCATCCGCCGTTCGGTATACGCCGTAGGGTGCAGGATGGAAGCGCGAGCCCATCGCCGGGCTGCTGCGCTTCCACAGCGGACCCTTGTTCAGAAAGTAGGTGAACGGTTCGATCTGCAGGTCCAGCGCCGCGTTCAGCAGGTTGCTTTCGACCATGCAGCCCTCTCCCGTATGCTGCCGCTGATGCAGGGCTGCCAGGATGCCGAACGCAGCCAGCACCGCGGCGTGCTGGTCGACGATGGCGGAGCCCACAGGCGTCGGAGCGGATTCGCCATCGCCGGAGAGCATGGCCATGCCGCTCATCGCCTGCAGCAACAAGTCCTGGCCCGGGCGCTTCTGGTAAGGACCCGTGGACCCGTATCCGGTGCACGAGCAGTACACCAGCCGCGGGTTGATCGCCTTCGCGTCCTGGTAGCCGAAGCCCAGCTTGTCGAGCACCCCCGGTCGGTAGTTCTCCACCAGCACGTCGGCTTCCTGGATCAGACGGCGCACGATCTCCTTGGCCTTCTCATTGCGCAGGTCCAGTTGGATCGCGCGCTGGTTGCGATTGCCCAGCAGAAAGAAGATGGAAACGCCTTCGGCGAATGCGTCGAAGCCGGCCCAGCCGCGCTCGAAGGCCCCCTGCGGCGGCTCGATCTTGACGACATCGGCGCCGATGTCGGCCAGCATCTGCACGGCCGAGGGCCCCTGCAGGAAGTGGGTGAAACTGAGAACCTTGATCCCCTTGAGCATGGCGTTTTCCATTGTGTGTAGCGGTTAGTTCGCGAGGAGTTCGCGAGAAATGATCATTCGCTGGATCTCGGACGTTCCCTCCACGATCTCTAGCACTTTCGCGTCGCCGAAGGCTCGTGCCACGGGGTACTCGGTGATGATTCCGTAACCGCCGTGGATCTGGATCGCCTGGTGCGCGGCTTCCATCGCACGCTCGGTGGTGAAAAGCTTGGCCATCGAGGCCTGCTGGTCGAAAGGCTGACCGGCGTCCCTGCGTGCCGCTGCGTCGTACAGCATGAGACGCGCGGCGTGCGCATGCGTGGCCATATCCGCCAGCTTGAACTGCAGCGACTGGAAATCGGCGATGGGTTTGCCGAACGCGGTGCGCTCCTTCATGTAGTTGCGCGACCGGTCCAGCGAGCCCTGAAGAATTCCCAGGCCCAGCGCACCGATGAGAATTCGGCCCGTACTGATCTGCGCCAGTGTCTGGCGCAGGCCGTGGCCGCGCGTGCCGAGCAGGTTGGCCGCCGGGATCTTGCAGCGGTCGAAGTGCAGTTCGCAGGTGCTCGATGCGCGCCAGCCGATCTTGGTGAGCTTGCGGCCCGTGGTGAAGCCAGGCGTGCCCGACGGCACGATGAAGTTGGAGATCTCTTTGCGGCCATCCGGCTTGGTGCCGGTGACCGCTGCGATCACCACCGGGCCGGTGACGTCGGTACCGGAGTTGCTGATGAAGGTTTTGGCACCGGAGATGATCCAGTGGTCGCCGTCCTGCTCCGCCTTGGTGGTGATGTTGGCAGCATCGGAACCCGCGTTGGGTTCGGTCAGGCCAATGGAGCCGATGCGGCTGCCGTCTAGGATGGGACGCAGAAACGCCTGCTTTTGTTGCTCCGTGCCGTAGTTCGAGAGAAGGCTGGCGACGGAAGAGTTCGCCATTAGCGAGTTGGCCACCGCGCAATCCACGCGTGCCAGCTCCTCCAGCACGATGACGAACGACAGCCACGAGCCGCCTCCGCCAGCGTACGTTTCGGAGTACGGCAGGCCGGTAAAGCCCAGCTCGGCCGCGCGCTTCCAGATCTCGTAGGGGAAGGCCTCCTCTTCCCACAGCCGTTCGGAGACCGGCGCGATCTCCTTCTCGGCGAAACGCCGTACGGCGTCGCGCATCATCGTGTGTTCTTCAGTGAGCCAGTGGGCCATGGTTTTCATCTTTCGAGGAATCGACGGAACCCTACGATCGCGTGCGGGGCTCCGAAATTGAGGGCGTAGGCGGCGGCCTCGAGCTCGAGGCCCGCCGGGAGTGAGGACTCGGCCGCACGGTTGGTCGTGCGCTTGGCCATCTCCACCGCAAATGGGTGATGGCGGGTGATGGCCTGCGCGAGGTCCAGCGTCTCTTTGCGCAGCTGCGTCGGCTCGGCCACGCGGGTGATGAAGCCGAAGCGCAGGCACTCGTCGACTTGGAAATGGCGGCCGGTAAGCACCATCTCCTTTGCGTGCGTGAGGCCCATCTTTTTCACCGCCAGCTGGGTGCCTCCCCAGCCCGGCATGGTGTTCAGCGAAATCTCGGGGAAACCGAATTTCGCAGTGGTGGAGGCGACGATGAAGTCGCAGGCCAGCGCCAGCTCGAATCCACCTCCCAGCGCGTAGCCATTGACCATGGCCACGGTCGGCTTCGCGAAATGATGGATCTTCAGCATCAGTTCCTGGCCCGCGCGCATGTCGCGGTAGGCGGTCACGGGGTCCATGGCCGCGAGGGCGGCGACGTCATTGCCCGCCACGAAGGCCTTGCTGCCCGCTCCGGTGACCACCACCGCGGCCGTGGCGGCATCAGCCGCCGCGTCGTCGAAGGCGGACTCCAGCTCGGCCAGCAGACCAGGCGCAAAGGCGTTATGCTTGTCGGGGCGGCTGATGGTGATCCACCGCACCGCGCCTTCCTGCGACAACAGCACCCGTTGGGACGATTCGCCGCTCACTTCAAAGCACTTTCAGATAGGTCTGACCGCCCGCAACGACCGTGCCCGACTGGTTGGTCACCGTGGCGTCGAAAACGCAGGTGTTGCGTTCCTCGTCCTTGCTCGCCAGCACCAACCTGGCGGTGACGGTATCGCCGATGTACACGGGCGCCTTGAACGTGATGTCGTAGCGGTAGGAGACGGCCCCGGGGTTTGGCGCCTTGGCCGCCATGAACCCCATCACCGTGGCGAGGAATCCGACCGACAGCGCGCCCTGCGCGATGCGGCGTTCGAAGCGCGTCTTCTTCGCGTATTCCTCGTTGACGTGTACCCCGTAGAAGTCGCCGACGATGCCCGCGAAGCCGTAGACGTCGAAGTCGGTGACTGTCTTCGCAAACTCGGCGTGATCGCCGATCGCGTAGCAGTCCATGTGAGGCCGCTTCGCCATACTTACTTCCCCGCCTTCTTGGCCACCTGCACCTTGTCGTACAGGGCCTTGCCTTCAGGGATAGCGGAGAGCAACTGCTCGTCGACCTTCGCGCTTGCCTGCTTCAGATTGGCGACATTCGGCTCCACGACTTGGACACCGGCCTTTTTCATGTTGGCGATTGACTCGTCGTAGGACTTCTTGTAGTAAGCGCGGCTTTCTGCAAGTGCTTCGTTGGCGGATTCCTGCAGCATCTTTTTCTGGTCAGCCGACAGCTTGTCCCAGGTCGTCTTCGATGCGATCAGCAGCGCCGGGAGGTAGTGCACGCGGGTGATGTTGTAGAACTTCGAAACTTCGATGAACTTGTCCATCACAAACTGGTCGGGTGAGGTATCGGCGCCGTCGACCACGCCCTGCTGGAGTGCCATGTAGACGTCGGGGTACGCCATCGGCGTGGGCTGCGCGCCGAAGGACTCGTAGGCCTTGACGTAGCCCGGAGACTGCATCACGCGGATCTTCATGCCGGCCATGTCAGCGCCGCTCCGGATGGGTTTGGACGAGAATACGTTGCGCTCCATCACCGACAGCCAGCCCAGGCCGACCAGGTTGTACTTGGGCAGCATGTCCAGGAATTCCTTGCCGACAGCGCCGCCCAGTACCCTGTTGGCCTCGTCGACGCTGTCAAACAGGTAAGGCATGTCGAATAAGCTGTAGGCCTTTATCGTGTTCGTCAGCGGCGCCTGCGCCGTGATGAACATGTCCAGGCCGCCGGTACGCGCGGCCTGGATCATCTTGACTTCGCCTCCCAGCTGAGACTGCGGGAAGGTGCTGATCTTGATCTCGCCATTCGACTTCTTTGCGGCGATCTCCGCCAACCGTGTGACCGCTACGTGATAGTGGCTGTCCGGCGCCAGCGTGTGGCCCACGTTGATGCTGACGGGTGCTGCGGTGGCGGCAGTGGAAGCGAACAACGCCGCGGCGGCGATCGTTCCGACGAAACGGAAGGTCATGATGTCTCCTTGAAGTGGTGGATGGGGTGCCGGGAATACTAGGAACGCTGTGGATAGCAGCGTTAGGACCGCTTCGTCGATTGCTTGCACTTTTCAACCGAAATCGCACCCCGAGGGTTTGTCCCATGAACGAAAGTCCAAGTCATCCGCGGATTCGTCCTAACTGAAGCCAGAGACCGCTGGCTACCATCCCGCTGTCATCACTGCGAGCGACTCATGCGCAAGTTCATCCGAATCATCGACACCTTCAACAAGGCCCTTGAGGCCTTGTGCGGCCTTGCACTGGCCGCAATGACAGCACTGATCTTCCTGCAGGTTCTTGTGCGGTTCGTTCTGGGCAAGCTGCACATCCCGTTCAGCGTTCCGTGGACTGAGGAGCTTTCACGCTATCTCATGATCTGGGCCATCTTCATTGGCGCCGCGGTCATCGCGCGCCGCGCGGACGCCCTGGCAGTCGAGGCACTGGTGCAAGCGGTTCCAGCCGCCGTCGGCCGAGCCATCAAGTTCGCCGCACACACCATGACGCTGGCGTTTTACGCATGCATCTTCATGATCGGCCTCGACTGGGCGGAGTTCGGCCTGTCGGAAAGCGCGCCCGTGCTTGGAATGCCCATGGTGTACGTGTACGCCTCGATGTCCGTCGGCGCCTCGCTCACGATCATCAACATCCTCACACTGCTCGCAGAAGTTTGGGTCGAGAAGAAGGACATCCTCGACGTGATCGACCACGAAGCTGACGAAGTCGTCGAGGAAGTGGAACGTGAACTTGCGCGTGCCTCGCAGAAAGCCTAAACATGATAACCGCCCTACTAATCTCCGTCCTCCTGCTGCTGTTCTTCAGCGTCCCCGTTGCCGTCTGCCTTGGCTTTGCTTCGCTGATCGCGCTGTACATAAAGGGCGTCCCGCTCATGAACGTCGCGCAGTCCGTCTTCGAGTCGCTTGATTCGTTCCCACTCATGGCGGTTCCGTTCTTCATCCTCGCAGGCCACCTGATGCAAACCGGCGGCATCTCGCGCAGGCTGATCGCGCTGGCGAATGCACTGGTGGGATGGTTCCGGGGCGGCCTCGGTTCTGCTTCGGTGCTCGCATCCATGTTCTTCGCAACCATTTCGGGCTCGTCCTCGGCGACCACCGCCGCCGTCGGCTCCACACTGATTCCGGCGATGGTGAAGAAAGGCTATCCGAAGCCGTTCGCGGCCGCCACTTGCGCGGCCGCCGGTGAACTCGGTGTCATCATCCCGCCATCAATCCCGATGGTGATCTACGGTCTCGTGGCGAACGTCTCGATTGGTGGACTGTTCATTGCAGGATTCCTCCCCGGTCTGATGATCGGACTCTCGCTGATGGTCACCATCATCATCATGGCCCGGTGGAAAGGATTCGACCTGACTCCGAGCCTGTCCTTCGAACAGTGGCGTGGCCAGCTATGGAGGGCGTTCACCGACTCGTTCTGGGCGCTGCTAATGCCCTTCATCATCCTAGGCGGCATCTATGCGGGCGTGTTCACGCCCACTGAAGCTTCCGTCATCGCCGTGGTGTATGGGCTGTTGGTGGGCATCTTCGTATACCGCGAACTGAAGTGGCGGGATCTGCTAAGCGTATTCTCTCGGTCGATGGCAGCCACCTCTCTGATCATGCTGATCGTTGGCTACGCCGCCATATTCGGCTATGTGCTCACGGTCGAGCAGGTGCCTCAGAACTTGGGGAAAGCCATTGCCAGCGTATCGTCGAACCCAATCGTCTTCATGCTGCTCGTCAACGTCCTGCTGTTCGTGGCGGGCACCGCCCTCGAGGCGCTGGTGACGATCATCCTGCTCGCACCCATCCTGGCTCCTGTTGCTGCACAGTTCGGCATCGATCCCATTCACTTTGGGATCGTGATGATCGTCAACGTGGCAATCGGCATGCTCACGCCGCCTGTGGCCGTGAACCTTGTTGTTGCGTGCAAAATCGCCAATCTGCGCATGAGCCAGCTGACACGACCGGTCTGCCTCTACCTCGGAGTGCTGACAATTGATGTCCTGATCATCAGCTATGTGCCTGCGATCTCCACCTGGTTGCCGCAAGCGCTGAAGTGACCCGCTGCCGCTACTCCGTCATCCGAGGAACGCTCTGACGGAACTCGACGGGCGTGCGCCCCGTGTGCTTCTTGAAGCATCGGCTGAAGTAGGCCGGATCTTCGAAACCGAGCTGCGCGGCCACCTGCGCGACTTGCACGCCAGAATGGGCGAGAAGCCGCTTGGCTTCGAGGATGACGCGCTCGCGGATCAGCTGCGCCACAGTCGAACCCGCGCAACGCCGCGTGGCATCGTTAAGCGCCCGCTCCGTGCACCGCAGCAGCCGTGCGTATTCCGCGGGCTGTTGCAGGTCTACAAACTGCTCCTCCAGCAGGGCCTGGAAGCGACGGTGCAATAGCCGGCTGCGGTGGCCTGCATAGGCACTGCTGCCCGGCTCGACCATGCGAGAAGCCTTCACCAACAGGATGAACAGGTACGAGCGGATCATGTCGTGCGTGCCGTACTGCTCGGCGTCGTACTCGTCGCGGATGGCCTCCAGCACGCTTCGGATGTCATCGGCAACCGCGCCCTGCGGGTACAGCGCCTGGATCTTGTTTTCCAGGTCGTACACCGGGATCTGCGCCAGCACATTCTTGTTCTTCAGCTGCAACGCGAAGAATTCGGCGCTGAAATTGATGGCGTAACCCTCGGCGTCCTCGGACGGCATGAAGTCATGAATCTGCCCGGGTGACATGAAGAACAAGGTCTGCGGCCGCACCTCGTACTTCACGTCGTCGATGATGTGGTAGCCGGTGCCGCGCTCCACCCAAACGAGGTGAAAGAAGTCATGACGGTGCGGATACGGCAGCGTCAACATTAAATTCTGCAGCGGCGCGAGATGGAAGTCGGTGGACTTGATCTCCGAACCGTAGTCGAAATGCCCGATCCGGAACACCGGCAGCTGGCAGCACGTTGCACGCATCTTGTCATCCTTTGTGAGAAAAGGCGCGGTGACTGGCCCACAAGCAGGCAGGCTCGGTCGCCGACCGTAAAGCATGCTAGCAGCAGCACGAAGACCGCAAAAAGTACAAGTCTTATGCCGTTGCGTCCTCACCCGCGCGGGGACGGCGCCCCTATAGTGGTCTCGACCCGCGGCGGCGCGGGCACCACCCAAGGAAAATATATGCACGACGCATGGATGTTCAACAGCGCCGGTCAGATCGTCTTCGGCAACGGTGCCCTGCGGAGACTGCCGCAGCTGATCCGCAGGCTTGGCGCGCAACGCGTGGCCGTGCTCACTGACCCCGGTGTGGCCCAGGCGGGCGTGCTGCGGCGGGTGGAGCAAGTGCTAGCGGAAGCCGGCATGCACGCATTCGTTTATGCGGAGGCCATGCCCGAGCCTGACATTGCGTCCGTTTGGCGCTGCGTGGACCGTGTGGGCGCGACGAAGCCCGAGCTGCTCGTGGGCTTGGGCGGCGGTTCCAGCATGGACTTGGCGAAGATTGTGGGACTGCTACTCACGCACGGCGGCGACATCGCTTCGTACTACGGCGAGAACAAGGTGCCGGGACGCATCATGCCAGTGATTGCGATCCCGACGACGGCCGGAACAGGTTCAGAGGTGTCCCCCGTGGCGATCGTCACCGACGATGCCGCAAGAATCAAGGTCGGCCTCTCGGACAACCATCTGCGGCCGGCCGTGGCACTCCTCGACGCAGAGCTGACATTGGCCCTGCCACCGTATGTGACCGCCACGACCGGCATGGACGCGCTGACGCAGGCCATCGAGGCTTACTACGGCATAGACCATCGATGGGTGCCGGCAGAGGGAGACCTGATCTATCAGGGCTCGAACCCGATGTCAGACTTGCTCGCCGAGCGCGCGATCGAACTGATCGCGCAGAACCTTCGCACCGCAGTCCACCAGGGCAGCAACCTGCAGGCGCGCGCTAACATGATGCTGGGCAACATCTTTTCGGCCCTCGCCTTCTCGAACTCGGGCGTGTCGTGGGTGCACGCTGCGGCTTACCCGCTGGCCGAACGCGTTTTACGCCCCCACGGCGAGCTGGTGGGCCTGTTGCTACCCTACGGTATGCGTTATAACGCGACGGCCGAGCCTGCGAAGTTCGCGCGTATCGCCGAGCTGCTGGGGGAACCGGCGAACGCCAGCGAGCAGCAGCGCATCGACGGGGGCATCGCGCGCGTGTTCGGGCTGCTCGAGGATCTGGGCCTGCCGACCAAGCTCTCACAGCTCGGACTGCTGCGCAAGGATGTGGAATGCATCGTGGACAACTCGCTCACCATCGAGCGTCTGAACCGGCTGAACCCGCGCCGGCTCGAGAGAGGCGCGCTGCTTCGCGTGCTGGAGGAGGCCCTGTGAATCAAGGTGCTCTGCAGGGTGAAGTGGCCCTGGTGACAGGCGCCACGTCCGGCATTGGCGAGGCGATCGCCAGGCGCTTTGCGGCGGAAGGCGCGTGTGTGGCGGTGGTTGGACGCGACGAAGAACGCGGTCAGCGCGTGATGCGAGAGATCACCGCGCGAGACGGGGAGGCAGTCTTTTTCCCGGCCGACGTGACCGACGATGCAGCTGTGGCGCGCCTGCTGGCTCGCGTCGTGCAGACATTCGGGGACTTGGGCATCGTGGTGAACAACGCGGGCCTGTCGAAGGCCGGCACGGTGCTCGACACGACACCTGGGGACTGGGAGATGCTTTGGCATGTGAACGTGACTTCTGCCTTTCTCGTGGCGCATCACGCCATGCCGCACTTGCTTCGGCGGGGGGCTGGAGCGGTGATCAACGTGTCGTCCGAGGCGGGCTTGAAAGGGCTGAAGGACCGTGCTGCCTACTGTGCAGCGAAGTCCGCCATCGTGGGGCTGACAAGGGCGATGGCCGTAGATCATTCACCTGACGGTGTTCGCGTGAACTGCATCTGCCCCGGTACAGTGGAGACGCCGATGATCGGGCGGATGATCGAAGCGAATTCAGACCCTCGTGCGTTGAAGGATGCGTTTCTTCAGCGTCGGCTCACACCGTTTCTAGGTACGCCTGAGGACGTGGCCGAAGCCGCCCTGTACCTCGCGTTGCCTGGGAACCGGTATGTGACGGGGGCGGTGCTGTCGGTGGATGGTGGGGCCTCGGCGCGGTGAGGCGAGACCTCGCACCCGCCTGATGCTGGCGCGGTTGTGTCGCGGTAACCCGCACGGCTTGAAAACCGACTACCTGTGGAAGCAGGTGTTGCAGAAGGACTCACTGGCCAACATCATCGAGAACTTCACGCAGGTTGTCGAAGAGGAAGACGAAAAAGGCAAGAAGCGCCGCAAGCAGGTATTCCCCCGCTTTCACCAGCTGCGCACCGTCCGCGCCTTGCTGCGCCGCTCCCTCGAGGACGGGGTCGGCAAGCGCTACCTGATTCAGCATTCGGCGGGCATCCTGCCATTGATCATCCTGATTGGCTTGCGCTTTGGTGTCTTCACCCCCACGGAGGCTGCCGTGGTGGCAGCGGTCTATGCGCTCTTCGTGGCCACGGTTGTCTACAGGGAGATCAAGCCCTCTCAGTTTTATGCACTTTTTGTCTCAGCCGCGAAAACGAGCGCGATTGTGATGTTCTTGGTCGCAGCCGCCATGGTGTCGGCCTGGATGATCACTGTGGCCGACCTTCCCAGCCTTCTCGTCGAGGTGCTAGAGCCGCTCATCGCGAGTCCGATGTTGCTGATGGTTTTCATCATGGCGCTTGTGATTGCGGTGGGGACGGCTATGGACATGACGCCGACCATCCTGATCCTTACGCCGGTTTTAATGCCCATCATCACCAAAGCCGGTATTGACCCCATCTACTTTGGTGTTCTCTTCATCATCAACAACTCCATAGGGCTCATCACACCACCTGTAGGTGTGGTGCTAAATGTCGTCGCCGGTGTGGGCCGAATGAAAATGGACGAATTGACACGCGGAGCCCTGCCTTTTGCCGCGGCGGAATACGCCATGATGTTCCTGATGGTTCTGTTTCCCCAATTAATCATTTGGCCATTAAAGCTTATGGGGGGATAGCCTATGCGCCGAAGATGACTGTGCAACGACGAGCAAGGCCGTCGGCGCTTCCGTACAACTCAGCCCAAGCAGGTCAATACACCTACCTGTTCCGTCAAGAAATAAGCGCTTGAGCCA
>JACCDU010692698.1_pt1 | contig 15411 bp, 23 predicted proteins | sample 7446081 | NCBI WGS metagenome assembly JACCDU01 (sample SAMN15323447, study PRJNA562643) | freshwater metagenome | isolation source: river surface water | place: USA:Blue River Watershed | collected 2017-08-17
GTACGATAGCCGACAGTGCCGTTATCGACCTGAGCGCCCTGATTGGCACACATCGCCACTTCCATATCACGCTTGATGAGCGTAATGGCCTTGGAGACGTTGTTGGCGAGTTCGTCCTTAACGCCAGCGATGTTGGCAACGTCCTGGGTCAGTTTGGAGACTCGGACAGCCTTGCGGAAGATCTGGATGCGGTTCGAGAGTTCGACACGATACTGTGTGCCAGCGTCGTTGACGAAGTTAGAAGTGCCGGTGGCCGGATCGACATCAGTACCATCGACAACGGGTGTCGGGGCGACTGTGGCGGGGAGGCGGTCAGCCTGCCAGCGGAAGATGGTGTTACCGGGCTGTGCGCCCTTCTTCGCCATCGACGTGAAGGGGGTGTCCTTCGCATCGACCATAGCGATGAGGTTGGCGAGGTCTTCACGCTTACCAGCGTTGACGATATTACGTTCAATAAGTGCGGGCATTGTAGTAGGGGGGTAGGGGGATTAGATGAAACCTTTCGACAGCAGGACTTTGGCGAGGTCATCTGCGGAGGTCGATTTTGCGAATCGACTGACGGCCTGTTTAGCAGTTGCTTCGTTTTTGCTAACTTTGACCGGGGCGGCAGTAGGACGTACGGGCTGGACGGGAGCCTTCTTCTGGGCCTGGGCAGGCTTGGAGTTGGCTTCACGTGCTTTCATTCCGGCAATCGCATCACCGACCCACATTTGCCAGTCGGGGAACTTCTTCAGTTCTGGTGCGGTGCGTAGAATCTGTTGCGCCATCTGGTACTCTTGCGATTGGGGGGCTTTCCACCACGGGTACGTACTCTCGGCAATCGGTCTAATCTTTTCCTCGACCTCGATACGAGCCAGCTGCTTAGGCAGATGCTCTTCGATGGCCTTGGTGGAATTGACCAACATTCGGGTTACGTCTTCCGGGCCATACTCACTGTCCCCAAGGATAAACCCGTTAGGGTTCTCCATACACTTGTAACGCAGCCATCGGGCTTGTTCGATCTCCTTGTCCACTTCAGCCTTCGATTTCAACGTCGAGAACGGATTTGATGCGTCTGTGACGCTATTTTCGTTCTTGGCGCTCGCTTGCTGGGACTCGGCTACCGCTTGCTTCAGCGACTCAACCTCCTTGCGGAGATTTTCGGCTTCCTCTTCCGCCTGCTTTCGCTTGGCAGTGAGTTTGTCGATTCGCTTCTGCACACCCTTCGGGAGATCGCTGTCTCCCTCGTCGTCTTGTGCTTCCTGTGAATGAACTTCGTCGCCATCCTCGGCCTGGGGGAGTTCCGTGTCAGTTACTTCGTCCTGCTGGGACGCTTCACTGTCGTTGGTATCCTTGACCTCCGTCTGGGCTTCATCCTCGTTCTCGGCCTGGGATTCTACCGCCTGCTCGCTATCAGCGAACAGTGTCTCACGCAGTTTAAGCGCAAGGGTTTCCTCGTTTAAGCCCGAAGAGGGGGCGTTCGACTGTGCCTCGATGTTATTTTGAGCCGGATCGATATCGGCATTAGTTTCGTCTGACATATCAGGGAATTGTTGCTCCCAGGGGCGTACGAGGACTAACCCTCGAAATCAATGCTCGTCAAAGGCCGGAACGGGCTGTTGCAAGTTTTGGCAAGTTTCTTCACGACTCACTTGCCGTACTTAGCCTCTCGCGCCTCTTGCTGTTGCAGCAGGAGGAGGTCTTTGAAGTCCTTCAGGGATTCAGCACGTCCGCAGGCGTGGATACGCTTTTCGCCTTCTGTGCTGTAGGAAATCGCACGATCCACCTCGGCTTCGACGCTGGCATTAAGGAAAGCCAGGACTGCGTCAAAAACCTCGTTACTATCGAACGAAAGTACCCGCTTATGGTCGTCGATGCTCTTAGCCATTCTGTTGCTGCTGGCTGAACTGGTCGGACACCGGGGTTACGCCGATACGTCCGATAGTCTTGTTTTCCTGCTGGGAAACGCTCATTTGGAGGTTCTTGAAGTAGTTCTGGAGGAGAGCCTGGAATTGCTGGTCGCTCTGTGCGGCCTGTTGAGCCTTCGGGTTTTTCTGCATAACGTCTTGGGCGAACTGCAGCTTGGACTTGGCGGCAGGGTCGTTCTCGACGTACTGCGGTTCCATACCGGCCATCATCTTGGCGATGTCGTTCTGGACTTGCTCGTACATACGCTGGGAGGCGGAAGCCTGATCCAGAACGATGTCCTTGGCGGCTTCAGGGCTGATGGCCTCGACGAAGCGAGCCGTCAACTTGTTGCGGTCAATGACACCTCCGCTGTCCATCGGGACGACGAAGGAGGCGATGGCCTTGAGTTTCTCCATCACGTAGTCCGTGTCGAGTTCACGCACGTTGTACGACACGTTGAAGTCGTAGGCGTGGCAGATGTCGTTAGGGCTGATGACGATGGGAGTACCAGCGACACGCTCGATTTGAGCGCCATCCATATACTGGAGTGTCAGCGAGACGATTTGCTTGAACACCTTGCTCCAGGCGTTGAGCCAGTTGTTGACGAGGAACTGCTGGGTCGTCTGGGTCTTGACGGGCGGGATTGATGCGTGGTACAGGCCGAAATAGGCCGCATTCCGGGCTTCCACACGATCAATAAGATTGAAGGCGAGTGCGGGGTTGCCGGAGGGCGGCGAAAGGAACGTATAGTCGTCAGGCGTGGTGACAGGCAGAAGACCACCGGGCTGGATGATGTTCTGAGTGCCAAGGCGCTTCTTGACCTTGATGGGAGGGAGAGTCTCGAAAGCCGTGCGGTCACGGATGGAGTCGTGCTGGGCTTTGATTTCCATCTGGTCTGTGTAGGCCAGTTCAGGAATACCACGGGACTCGATGATAGACCGGCGGAGGTGTTCACGACGCAGCTCCACGAACGGATACTGGCCGTGGGCGTAATCAAGCATTTCGTGCTTGGCGTAGTTGTCCTCGCTGACCTGGGGGCAGAAGACTGTGTAGTAGATGCACGGGATGCCGTCCGGCCCAATTTGGCGCGTATAGGCGTAGATAATCTCAATCAGGTTGTCCGCACGATGCAGGGTGTTCGTGATGTTGGTCGTCGTCGGGATGAGATTAGGGTCGGCATACCACGAAGACTTACCGGCGCAGTTGGCGGCTTCCTCGACGAAGGCAGGATCCCAACCATCAGTCTCGATGAGTTCACGCATCTCCACCTCGGTCATATGGGTGCGACGGAAGATGACACGGGCATCCTGAAGGTCTAGCGTCTCAGGCGGGAAAGTGATTTCGTCGAACGGCTTGAGGGCGGCGACCACGGGCTGGCTGTAAACGTCATACTGCTCACGGAACGTGGACGTGCCGGAACGGATGAGTTCGTCGATGACACGCTCGACTTCGCTTTCTCCGACGGCATACAGGGATCGGAAGAGCTGCTTGTTGTAGTCCGTGACTCCGTTTGCTTGGAAGTTCTGGAGGAGTTCGGCGGCGATGCCGTCTCCGTTCATAGCCTTGTTCTCGATGTCAGCGACAGTCACCACGGCATTGCGGATGCCAAGTTTACGCTCCCAACCGATGTGGGTAACAGCCCAACCGAACTGCAAGGCGTACTGCGCCCAGAGTTCGACCTCCTTGGTGAGTTCGGACTTCATCCGATTGTTGACCACCCAGTTGGCGAGGGTCTGGATCGCACCGGCGGTGGCGGCGTTGTCGTAGTTATTGCCGGAGACACGGAGGCGACCCAGCTGCCAGGAAGAGACAAGCAGGACGACGAGTTCGTTGATGGTCTGGTCAACCAGGCGGCAACGGACATCGGAAGCACCCTCGAAAGGGAAGACGGACTCACCCTCACGGCCTACGGAGGAGTATTTCTTGCCGTCATCGCTCTGACCCTCCCACCGGGCAAGACGGATGTCGTCATTGCTGTTCAGGCGAGCGACATTGCCCCCATTGTACAGGGAACGCTCAAGTTCCTTGCGGAGATAGACCAAGTCGGGCGTTTCGGCGTGAAACGTCAGTTTGTCTTTGCGGGAGTCTCTGTCGAGCATAGCGGGGAGGATTTAGATTCGATGTAGGATAAAAGGGAAGATTTGTGGAAGCGATGCTGTCCACCAAGGGTAGTATAACACCGAAGAATGCCAGACTTGCGTAATTTGTCCAATTCTCGCACATCAATGCCAGTCAGACGCTCTGCGGCCGATCTGGAGAGCAACATCGGGTAGTCGTCCGGGTTTTTCATCAGTAAGACCCCCCTCGCTTGCATTTGAACGAGTCATCGTCGTATTGCTCCGGCTGCATCACCGCCAGGTAGCGCAGGCAGTCGATTGGGTCTTTGGACGCACCCTTTTCGCCGTCAGCGCCAGTCCACTCACGTAGGGAGTAGATTAGGTTCTCGCAGGACTTGGCGATATACAGTTTCGGCTCGTTGATGGGGGACAGGGGCTGGCCGGGGTCGTGAGCCAGGGCATCATTGATGAGGGTTACCCCGTCTTCGATGCGTAGACCCGCAGCTGGCTGGAAATACATCGGCTCTGGATCAGAATCCAGAAGTTCAATCAGCGACGTTCCGCCTTCTTTGCTGGCCGCTTGGGTCGCGCCTGCACGTGGGTCGATGAACCTTTCTTCGATGACTTCTTCACCTTCAAGGCTTCGGATAAGTTCTTTGTACTCGTTGATGCCACGACCACCCCCTGCTCTTTGCGCCGGCCCCGCTTTGCCGTCGAGTTTGGTGTCTGGCAAGGCCCACTCTCCGTAGGAAGCGTCGGGCCACTCTCGGTAGACGAACCACTTGGTGTTTTCGCCTTGTCCGACTGCCCGAAGCCAAAGCATAAACCAATTTCTCGCACCAGCCGGGTCAACCACCATATAATTAGTTCCTTCTTCGGGAATCTTGTCATCATCAATCTCATTGAGGTCGCCAAATCGTGGAAATTGTGCGCCAGCCAGTCCATCAGCCCAACCATACGCTCGGATTTTCTTTTCATAAGTTGTTTTGCCCTCCAGGGTGCGACAAAGTTCGTCGAAAGGGTTGTAAGGGTTGAATTGGGAGTGAAACCACATCACTCCGGCATCTTTTCCTCTGGATTTGGCACGATAAGGCATATGCCCGTGCGGAACGCCTGGTACGTGCTGGATTTTCTGATCCAGAACCTTCGCTACCCTGCTTTCCAGCACCTTGCATCCAGAAATGTACTCTTTTACGACGTTAGTGTAGCCAGAAACCGGGGTAAAAGTAACAAGCAGCTTGCCCCGTCGAGTAACGACACGATAACGGAGTGTTTCGATCCAGTCCAGAGGTACAAGTTCGTCGCACCAGATGATATCGCACTCGCCACCTTCGATAACTCGCTTCTCTTGGGCATAATTCATAAAATGGCACTGGCTGCCATTTGGAAAGATGAAAGTGCCGTCCGAAAAGCCGTTCTTTTGGGAATATTGGATGTTGGTCACACGTCCTTTCTTCAAGGACTTGAACTCCGGGGGGATATACTTCCAGATGACGTTCTGCTGCATCTGGATTGAGGACTGGGAAGTGGTGTGCAGACACCAGACACGGGCGTTCGGGATATTCACCATAGCCGCAACCACCCGTTTGGCAGCCCATTCGGTCTTACCGGCTCGATTGCCACCCAGGATGCACAGTTCTTGGTGGGCTTTCAGCAGATCGTCAGCGTCCTTCCAGTGAAAAGGCTCGTAGCCGTGGCGGTACGGGTCGGTTTTCTCCGCCAGAATCTTCTCCTCACGGATGCGAAGCACCCGCGCCAACTCCTCCGACCCCAATTTCTTGGCAAGTACCTTCAACTCATCCGTCGAAGGCAGCTTTAAGACTGGGTGCGGAGACAACTTCACCAGGCTTTACAACTCCAGTATCTCGGAGTGGTCTTGTCCTTGGCGGTGGCGCAGTTGTGACGGGCGCGGAAAGACTTACGACGGGCAGGATTGCTCTTCTTGATCGTCATATTCGGGTCACCGAAGCGGACGATCTTCGTCTTGTTGCCGGACTTGACGTACACGGCGGACTTCTTCGGGCCGCCCGGAGTGCGGAACGGCTTATTGAGGGATACCTTGCGTCCTTTGTAGTCGGCCATTGCGGGGTGTCTTTAAAAATATGATTTCTTGGAGGTCTGCCATATCAGGCTCCCACTCATCATCTTCATCGAGATTGAGTGGAAGCATCGGCGTTACATCTTGCCCTTCTTCGCTCCGTAGGGCTTGTAGCCAGCGCCACGATTCTTGCCGTGCATCGCCTTCTCCATCTTCTCCATACGTTCGTGCTTCTTGCCGTGTCCGGCTTTGCCGCAGGATTTCTTCATAGTATCAGGAATCTACTTACGTCCTGATCGCTGTCAAGTTGGAGCCTTGAGCCGGAGTCGAACCGGCAACCCCCTGTTTACAAAACAGGCGCACTGCCATTGTGCTACCAAGGCCAAAAACGACCACCCCAGAGAAACCATTGTTAAGAGGGCGGGATGGTACTGAATTGACGCAAACCCCTCGTCACTTCGGGTCATTACTCACAGTAAACTCTAAGGGTGACATACGTATGGTAAAGCCCTACTGGGAGGGCAACCACGGGGTAGAGCCGGGTTCATACTTCGGCATCGAGCCGAACCTGTCAAACTTACTGCTTTCGTCGGACTGCTTGTACCGACTGCCAGATCGTCATCTGGTTGCGAAGATGTGTAAAGAACTATGCCGTCCACTCAGTGGCATCACCAGGGCCATCCTCGATAGCCATCACTCCGGCTGCAAGCACATTCCCAAGGACTCGGTGAAAATTATCGTCCTTATCGCCACCCCCGAAGGATAGCACCTTCCACTTCCCACTAGGAGCCTGGACGATAATCGCACCCTCCGTACAGTACGATTTCAAAAGTTTTAAACTAGCCAGTAAAGCCCCTTCCAGCTGCTCGTCCTTGTGGATGGCCGTCGGGTCTTCCTTCTTCTTCCGGCTGCGCTTCTTCTTAGCCATTACCAGCGACCTCCAAACCTGGGGTGCTTGGCCGCCACCCACCGCTGACCATCAGATCGCAGAGGAACCACCATCCCCTTCACGAAGTTCTTACTGTCCCTCACAAGCACGTTCACGTCCTTCTTCGCCTTACCCTCCTCAATCTCACAGAGGATAATCCTGGGATTCACGAACTTGCCCTTCACCACCCCAGTCCTCGGCTTGTCGTCAGCCTTAGCCTCCCGCAGCTCCTCAACCACAGGAGCCTCCAGGCCAGCCTTACCCTGCATAAACTCAATGCCAGCCTTCGTCCAATAGATCGGCCAAAGATGCTTCGGCCCATTCCGGGGCTTACGAATCCAGTGCTTACCCTCAAGCGCCGTCTCCCTCAACCCCTTCAAATCAGCCCTATTCAGGCCGGTCAACCTAATGACCTCACTCTCCTTGTAGATATCTTCCATACCTTAAGCATCTATAAGTTACCTTGACTTCGTCAACCTGTCTTCTCCCAGGAGTTATGTCTTCGATTCTCTACGACAATAACCCCTTCCCCCTTGGGGGACTGAGGGGGGAGAAGGGGGATTATAAGGGGGAAATACACCGACCTGTCAAGCCTACCTAGATACGTATTAGAATCACTTATCGTAGATATCATCAGTCCTCATAGGCTATCCATATAGGTCATAAGCACGACTATCCTAGGTCATTAGCACGGCTTATTGCAGAAAAACTCCATAGGGGGTAACCCGCTCGATGTCGCGCCCCCTTCCCCCTGGCCGACCCCCCCGCCGGGGGCGACGTCGTGGCCGTGCGTCCGTGCGTTGTATAATAATATTATATAAGCTGCCGTCCGATCTTTTATTATAGAATCCTGTAGAAATATTATAAAACCGGCGACGTCGTAATTGGATTCTCCTTACATCATTGTAAGGGAAAGTTAACTACAGCACGTAGTGACAATCCTCTTACACAACATCCAGGTCCGGCAGCTGGACGTCATTGGAGTTTACTTACGAATGCCTACGCGCCTCCGCACGGATTCCCCAGGTCCATCAAGCCCCTTGAGAGATCATACGCACTACGTACAAGGCACAAAAAAGGCCCGGACGAATCCGGGCCGAGTTTGGCGTGTGTAGTTGTTTACTTACGACGACGTACGAGAATGTCAGAAGTGACTACAAGGTGATTGGTGGAAGTGGCGATACACCAATAACGGCCGCGACGTTCAACAGGAGTGCCGGAGGGAATGAAGATCGGGTAACGATTGGAGCGTCCGAAGTGAACGTCCTTACCCGTTTCCCAGACGTTGGGCTCGTTCCACATATCCACTTCCTGCTGACATTGGCTGAACGTGTGCGACGTGTCGCCAAAGACCAACATCGAGACACGTGCCTCGATTGCGTCGATGATGAGGAGTGCTTCCGTTTCCTTTTTGCTTCCCGGCTTGGAATCGTTCCGCGCCTCGATTGCGTCGAGGTAGATGGGCTCGTATTCGTTGACCGTGTTGATGATGTCTTGTTCTGGGCTCATTGTGTTGTGTGTGTTTGGTAGTGCCTTACGGCAGCTTTTACTATGTTCCCAGGTCCGGCACAGTCAACACAAGAGGAGATCATACAAATGTAGTGGGATTCTCCTTACGACGTTGTCGCCGGTTTTTGGATACGCGCCGTAGTGGTTTGCTCCTTACGTCCGGCAGCTTTAGCCAGGGCGGACTACGTCGTTGGATTGTGCTTACGTCCGGCAGCTGGAGGCAGCTCCGGCAGATCGTGCGAGACGCACGCAGACGCACGCAAACGCACGTGCATACGTACGCGCCTACCTACCTACCTTACTACCTACCTACCAAGGCACAAAAAAGGGAGGCGAGTGCCTCCCTTGTGTCGTACTTGAATACCTCCTACTCTTTGCGAGACTCTTCTTCTCTTGCCTTCATACGCTCGTCGTCGTCGTCGCCTTCAAACTCTCTGATGTTCTCCGCACACGTGCGGAATTGTTCTGCGAGTACCTCTAGAATCTTGGCGACGTTCTCCAGGTCCGCCGGTTTTGCGTCGTCAATCTCGACGTAATGCTCTGCCACTCGGAAGTAATACTCATTCGCTCCGGCACATACTCCGTCCTCGACGAGTGCGGAGTTTGAGTACGCGCAGCAGGTTTGGAGTGCTACTGCCAACGTCTCTGCGTCGTCTTGCTTCTCTTTCCGGTGTAGTGGTTTCTTACTCATTGATGAAATAATCGGAAGGGATATTTTTGGTAGTGACGGAGAACCCCACTCGGAGACGCACACGTTCCCTTGATGTGAGATTCTCCATAATGGACGCAACGTCGTCCTCATTTTGTGCATACACGTCCGCCCACTTTCCGGCAGCTTTCCAAGTGTACTTATAACCTTCTGGGATAACGTCGCCTTCCCACATATGAAGGCAACCCATTGCGTCGAGTTTAAGGGTAGAGATCATACAAGGATGAGGTAGATGAGGTTTGAGATAGTCCATAGGAGCAAACCTACGGAGAATCCAATGAGGATGTCTGCTAGTGTGTTCATTTTTTGGGAGTGTAGATTTGAAGGAGTGCGAGAAGTGTCGCCTCCAGGTTTTCCGTCGTCACATTGCGGACGAGAGTCTCTGCTTCTGTTAGTGGTTTCATAGTTGTGCGTTGTGCGTCTATGATTGTTACGCGCCGACGGACTAAATCAACAGAATACAGTAAATTGCCCAATAAACGACAAAACGCCATAGGGAGGCACGTAGAGGGGTTTAAAGGCAAGTTTACTTTGTGAGGGGTAGGAGTAGGGGAAGATCGTCAAAACGTCTCCAGGCCGGTTTATGGAGGCAGCTCATAAAACCCCTATAAACATTGGGCGGAACGAGTGTCGCCTTCCGAGTCAACTATATTTTCAATTCAAGCGAATTGTGCTTAATGTGAATAACTTTCTAATCCTATGTTCCTTACCCAGGATTAAGGGATATATGCTCGTTTTTACACTTTTTTACAAGTTGTATAAGTTGTTGATTATCAACGATTTACGTAAGCACACAAATTGATTGAGAGAGGGGTTTACTATGTGGTGAAGGGTAGGACACTCGCAGAGAGTAAACAGTCCCAGGAAGGCACGGAGGCACGTCAAACGACGTTTCGCCTTGTTCAAGGAGAATCGTGCCGGAGATCGTAAAAAAGTTACGCGCCTCCGGCAGCTGGGCAAGAGATCGGAAAAGGGAGGCACAAAGAAAGGGAGGCACTTGCCTCCCTTTGTTGGTCAATCTCTGGAGAACCAGAAGACAACCAGGACCAACAGTATTGCGAGTATCACCGATTCCAGAAGTAGAAAAGACGTCCGTCGTCTGCCTCAATCTCGTTCCAATCAAAGCGAAGGCAGGAAGACCAATACTCATCCAGGTTTATGTGATACGACCAAGAGCAAGAGTCTCCATCTTTTGCCTTCCTATAGTTGTCGTCCGTGTCTCGGAGAAACTCGTCGATAACGTCCTTGCGTCTGTCGTGCAGTCCGCCGGACGCACAGAAACAGTCGGCCGCCATTTCTGCTACCTTCTCCGGATTGTCCTTATGATACTCGGAGGAAATGTACGTCGATGCCCACTTGTGGCAGACGTCGAGGGGGATAGTGCCGGACGTCTTTTCTTCCAGCGCCTCCGCCAGACGTGCGAGATACTTCTTTGTTGGTGCTTTGCTCATAGGAAATTAGACGATGTCCTCTTCGGTGAAAGAGTGTTCGGACGTCTCGTCGTCGCCAAAGATTGTCTTGGGCAGCTTGGCGTCGTTGTGAATTACTTCGTAGTGCTGGTTGAGACGTTGCAGAGTTGCGTCCGCAATGAGTGCCAGACACTCGTGCGACAAATCCCTTTCCATTAAGGACGCGCCTTCCTCGACCATTGCGTCGGCAATGATACGTCCGGCACGTGCTGGCGAGTATCCCGTAGAGGGGAAAAGTGCGAGTGCGACGAGACGTCCGGCGAGACGTAGAGTCTCCTGCCGTTCTGCCTCATTGGTGGGTTCTTGGATGATGTGCATATAGTGCGTTGTGCGTCTCCTATAAGGACACGTGCCGGAGGATAGTCAACAGGAGATCGTGCGAAACGTGCGGACGCATCCAGGTCGGACGTGCCGGACGTGTCGCCGGTTTTGTATTCATATTCCAACGACGTGTCTCCAGATCGTGCCGGACGTTGCGACGTGCAGCTCGACGTCATCCAGGTCGGACGGCAGCTCAACGTCGGCCAGGTCCGGCCGGTTTTGTTACGCGCCTCCGGCAGATCGTCGGCCAGGTCGGACGGCAGCTAAAACAAAAAGACACACGTGTGTGCGTGTGTCTGTGTACCTACCTACCTACCTACCTACCCTACCCTACCTACTCCAAGGCACTCTTGGCGAGTTGTGCGAGTTGCCATTCGTACCCCTCATCTACTCCACTTATCCACTCGGAACAGATATCGTCCAGCGCCGCCTCTACCTCGTCCGTGTGTTCTCCTCGTTCTGCGTCCGTGTGCCACATTACGTCCTCAAGGAGTTTGGTCGGAGTCATTTCGTCTGCGTACTCGCCAGAGAGATTGGGCAAGTGTACCTCCATATGCTTGGAGTCTCCAGACTCGATAGACTCAAGGATGGCACGTGCGTTCTCCTTGTAGTTGCGAGTGCAACGTCCGCCAAAAGAATCCATTGCAACCCAGGCAGCACAGTTTGCTCCTGCCTCCTTGCCCAAGTTACGCGCCACAATAAGGCACTTGTCTACGATAGGGAGATCGTCCGGAACGTCGTCGAGGATTGGGAGTTTCATTTGGTGTTCTTGCGAATGGCGTTCTTGGCGTTCTCGGTTTTGTCGATGAACGAATGTTCGTCCTCGTTGTACTCCTCCTCATTGACTACCTCGTCGTCGCAGAAGTTGTTGGACGCAGCTTCCTCAAGGAGTTGGTTAAACTCCTCGGAGGGAAGGTTACGATAGTGGTCTTGTGCCTCCTCCTCTGACATCGCCACCACTTGGTAGCAGATATGCACAGTTTCGGAGATCGTGTACATCGTCGGTTTGGTCTTCTTGGATTTGCTCATTGTTGTTGTGTGTGTGGGGAAATTAGATGACGTCCTCAAGCACGTCTGCGACACGCTGGTGGATGTCATTGGAGAAGAATCCAGAAGGACAATGTGCGACGACGGACGCATATGCGTCTACGTTATAGGCAAGCACACGGAGGAGTGCCTTGCGTTCTGGATTGTAAGACGACGTAAGGAGTTTGAGCAGAATCTGAATCCGTTTCTCAAACCACTCATCGTCCGCGCCGTCGAGGTACTCCTTGCCTTGAAACTCCTCCCAATCTGACAGCCAGGTGGTGGCGAGATTCTGGAGTGCCGTATGGCAGACGTACTTGTAGGCACGTGCTACTGCGTGTGCCAGGTTGAGAAGACGTTCGTCGTGTTCTTGTTTTTGGATACTCATAGGGAAGGACGATACAGTAGTTACGCGCCGCGCACGTCGTCAACCACTTTGTAAACTTTTATGACATCAAGCACGTCCTGCTGGTCGCCATAGTATTCCTCTCCGTCGAGGAGGACGCAATCCTCGTCCGGCAGCTCGACGTTGAGATCGTCGATGGCATCAGAGATATGCCCATACTCGTCTTCAGTAACCACCAACGTGTCGCCGGTCTTCTGGAACGTAATCTCGTTGATAGTGAACGAGGGATTCCTTGGATCTTCAACGGCAGCCAAGTGCCAGGCTTCCTCTGTGTAGAAAGTTTTGCTCATAGGATTATTTCGTGTCGTTGGTTTCCCAATACTTGGTGGCCAGGTGCTTCTTGTGGCAAGCGCCACAGATACAACCAGACTCTCCCTTGCTGGCGGAGGACACGTTGAAAGGGAGTACTGCGAATACTACGATGGGAGACTCAAGAGTGGAGACGAGTACCTCGCCACAGTCATCACAGTACTGTTCTACCTCGCCCATAAGATCGAGGAGATCGTCGTCGGTCATCATTTCGCCTAACTTGATTTTCTTTTTTGCCATATGCGTATGTAGGAAGTGATTACAGGACGTCGGACGTAGATCGGAAGTTGTGGACTACCTTAAACTCTACCAAGAAATATTCACGCGCCGGACTGTTGTCCTTTGCGTGCTGTCCTTGGGCAAGCACGTCTGCCAGGTCGCCATAGACAGGAAGGAGATTGTCGTTACCCCAATTCTCCGTGTGCCATCCATTCTCGTCCTTCCAGACGATGATGTGGTCTGCCTTGCGATTGATGATGTCTGCGATGTGAATCATATGCGTATGTAGGAAGATCGTGTGATGTATCAGATAACTTTGTACATCGAGTTAGCCAAGGCAGACTCGACGATGTGGCAGTTGAATCCGTTTGCGATATCGACGCAGGAATCGAACAGGAAGAACATCATACGTGCGTACTGCACGTCTACCTCGTCTCTCGATTTGACGTTGATGGAGTAACCTCCGTCCGTGTAGTCGTCCGGCAGCTCGACACACAGATATTCTCCAGAGATATGGGCGGACGTAATGCGTTCCAACTCCTTCTCGATTTCGATATTGTACGTAACCTTGTTCTTGCGACGGACTGTGACCATTCCTCCGCCAAGAGATCGTCCTTCTCCTTCCGGTGAGATATGGACTGCGACGCCATCGTATTCCAGGTCGCACATAACGTCGAAAGTGTAGTCGCCTACTTTAACCTTCTGGATAACACGTTCGACGAAACAGGTACGCGCCGCCAGAAGCACGTCCTTGGTGACGTTGCATCGAGGAGCATAGAGCATATTGTCGATGGCGTTGACGACGTTCTGGCGACGTTCGACGAGGACGTCCTTCCGAATGTGGGACTGTGCCATAGTCCGCACGGAGAAGTACTCATTCCGGGCGAGAGTGAGTTTCTGTTCTGCGTCCGCCAGGTCCTTCTTGCCTCCGTTGCGAGTGCGTCCGGACGGCAGCTTGATGGAGGAGGAGATCGCATTGCGATAGGCACTTGCCTCGTTATGCGCCTCGTCTGCCTTCTTGTACGAGGCGATGAATGCGAGCGTATCGACCGACAGTTTGATGATGTGTTTCATATGTGTGCTTGGTGGGAAGGCACACACAGAATCAGACGATTCCTATATCGTCAACAGCAGAGTTAATCTTTTTTATAAATGATTCGGAGTGCCGGTTTAGCCAGGCCTGCGAGTGGCAGCACGTGCTTGTGTACCCACTCGATTGCGTCGTGCCTATCCCCTGATCGTAACGCCAGGACACGGACGAGCAGATCGTAGTCATACGTCGTTAGGCCGGTCTTGGATTGCCGGACGGCAGCTCTCTCTGCGCCACGTACACGTGCGTACCTACCTACCCAGCATACCTTGTGCCTACCTACCCTGCCTACCTCTTGCGTCGTACCTTTCTGCCTACCTTGCGACGTACCCTTGGGGTGAAGCCTATCTCTGGGTAGTGTACCCCGAAGTAGGTTTCGTCGCTGTCGTTCAATCCTAGGATGTTGTACTCTACCCATTCGATTGCGTCGTCCATCGACTCCCCGTGCAGACGCATACATACCTCGACGAGTTTCCAATAGTCATAGATGATGTACCCATCACGTCGTTGCCGGTGGATCGCCTTGTCGTATTCCTTTGCTGGTTCGATGCGAATGTAGTCGGGCATACCCAAGGGATACCTACCCCTTGGTCTTGCTCAATTCGGAAACCAAATCGTCTACGAGTTGGATGCGACGGCCAATCCACTTCATACAATTGGTCGCCATACTATTCCCGATGGACTTATACCTCGGCCCGTCCGGGCATTGGTCTGCCGGTTTCCCGCGCCAAGAAATCTGCGTCCAATTTTTTGGAAAGCCCTGCAATGCTTCACATTCGGAAGGCAGTAAACGACGTACCGCCATAGGCAATGCGACGTGCGGATTCTGGTCACCGCTATCCTTGGACAAGGTAGGGAATACCTCGGTGGATGGATCGCTACCAGCACGACGTACCAGGTTCCCCGGCTGGAAGGCCACCGCAGATACGTTCTGTACGAACGGCACGTTGCCACCGCCCGTACCGAAACGTGCAGCTATGGTAGGCGCAACGTCGTGAGGGCCGGTCACACGGCTGTCGTTGGGATGGTTCTCGTATAGGAGTTGCTGGGGTGTGGCGACGAACTGGTCTTGGGTCGCGGCTACAGTGAACGTCTTGTCTTCATAGTGCAACATACCCGTACCGCCACGCTCGTTAGGCTTAACGTCTCCACCCTTCGCCCCGGTGTACTCGCCACCGCAACGAACCTTGAATGCGATGGGAAGGGCAGGAGATACACCATCCAAATCGGAGTTGCTTACTCCTCGGACGACGAGGTTGTAGTGTTCGTCTCCGGCTGGCCCTCCAGATCCCTTGTGCCACTTGTTGGTGACTGTTCCAGAGATTCCGTCTGGCTGGCAGTTGATGCGGCTTGGGCTTCCAGCGCCTGCTCCAGAAGCGGGGGCAGTTTCTTCCCACGGCTCCTCGCCCTTCTTAAAATGCCCGAAGCTGCCAGGCCCGTCAA
>JACCDU011213396.1_pt1 | contig 15400 bp, 6 predicted proteins | sample 7446081 | NCBI WGS metagenome assembly JACCDU01 (sample SAMN15323447, study PRJNA562643) | freshwater metagenome | isolation source: river surface water | place: USA:Blue River Watershed | collected 2017-08-17
CCTTGTTGTTTAAGTAGTTTACTTTTTTCATTATTCTTATGGAACTCCTCTAGCATATAATAAACTCAGCACTTTTAAAAGTCAATAAATATGTGTAACGGAGATAGCCAAATATGCCATTTAATCTTGATAGTTTTGTCCAAGGTGCCAACAAACTTGGAGGTAGTCTTGGAACCAGCACTGCTGGAAATGCACTACGCAGTGTTGCAGGAATAGCGCAAGGCGTAAGTAGCATTGGTAAAATTTTTAGCAAAACTGTACCTAAAGGCGCCGAAGCACAAGGAGCCACTAGATCAGATGCTAGTTACAAAGGCGTTTCTGAAAAAGATTGGCGTGTTAGTTTGACTATCCCTGCAGGATCGTACCAAGAAAGTAAAATATTAAAACCCTTGGTAGATATTAAAAAATTTATTTTTCCATTTACTCCGCAGATAACATTATCGCATTCGGCAAATTATTCTGCATTAGACCCACTACACAATAATTATTCTTTTTCCTCATATGAAAACAGTAAACTTGACAAAATAACAATTACTGGAGATTTTTATTGTGAAAACAGCGACGATGCGTCGTATTGGATTGCAAGTGTGCATTTTCTAAGAAGTGTTACAAAAATGTACTTTGGAGACAAGACAGAAAATGCTGGTGCTCCTCCTCCTGTTTTAAAATTAAATGGATATGGAGACTTTGTCTTTAATAATGTACCTGTAGTAGTTACAAATTTTCAAGTAGAATTGCCTAAAGATGTTGATTATATTCCAAGCAAGTTCGTTGGATCTAAAATACTTGAAGGTAAAACTTTTGACGATAAAGGTGTTGGCTATGTTCCAGTTCGTAGTGTCATCACAGTAACACTTATGCCTGTCTATAGTAGAGAAGCAGTTAGAAACTTTAATCTTCAAGACTTTGTTAAAGGCAGTTATATTAATAAAGGATTTATCTAATGGCTACAACTTATTCTAAAAGTAGTCCCTGGGCCGACACGCCATTGAGAGCAGGGTATCTTAACTATCTTTCTATTAGACCAGTGGCCGCCGAAGACGATGATATATTGTACGAAATAGAACCACAATTTAATTACAGACCTGACTTATTATCAGAGTATCTCTATGATACACCTAAACTATGGTGGGTCTTTGCTCAACGCAATCTAGATATAATTAGAGATCCTATTTTTGATTTTAGATCAGGCGTAGAAATTTATCTTCCTAAAAAATCTGGATTGTTTAAATTACTAGGACTATAATTCTATGAGTCAAGCACAAAGTACAATGGGTGCTGAGAATTATGAAAAGTTTCGTAATTTTATCAAGCAAAAGGAAAGTGGCGGAAACTACATTCCTATTTCAGATAGTCAACGACAGGCTGACGGACTAAATCGTTTTGGTTACGCTGGTGCATATCAGTTCGGAGCAGAAGCCTTACAAAGTCAAGGACTAATACGCCAAGGTATTATTACAAACTATAGTCAGTTAGGAAAAGCAGGACACAATGCTGTTATGCTTGATTCTAGTAATTGGACGAATGGCGGCGGTCTTCAAAAGTTTCTTAACGATCCAGTCGCACAGGATAAGGCGTTTGACAGATTAGTAGATCAAAATTTTAGAACACTATCAAAGGCTGGAGTTATTAAACCAAACGATCCGCCTGATGTAGTAGCAGGATATCTAGCATCTGCTCACTTAAAGGGTGCCGGCAGTATCATTAAAAATGGTGTATCTGGAGTTGATGCTAACAACACTTCTGCAGAATCATATTTCAAAGGCGCAGCCAAAGCAGTAAATGGCACATCAGAGGCCATACCTCCCGCAGGCCGAACTGGATCCGCTCCACAACAAGCATCAACTGCTCCAGAAAAACGAGAAAGATACAACGGTGCAGGAGTTGCATTAAAAGATTCTGCTTTTGGAAATTCTGTAACCATTGGAGGATCTATACTCCAGTCACAGAAAATTCCTTTACCTCAAGTTAACCCTTTAAGCAAATTTTCTAGTTTTAACTGTGTGTTTACCTTAAGTAATATTTCTGCTGATTCACATCGAAATCCTTTAACAACTTATAAAAAGGGCGACCTTGGTCAAATTATACTTAGAAGTGCAGGCGCAGGCAGTCGCGCACAAAGTACTGCAATGACATCTAAGGATAATCCTACCGGACAGTATGATTTTTTTATAGACAATGTTGACATTGCTTCGATTATAACCTATAACCCTAAAACTAAAGGTAGTAATGCCACAGACATTTCGTTTGATGTTATTGAACCTTACAGTATGGGTATATTCATGCAGGCCTGTGAAATCGCCGCAAAAAACAACGGCTGGACCGGCGGCCACTTGCGTAGTGTATATCTATTAACAATTGAATTTATTGGATATGATGACAATGGTAACCCGGTAGTCATTCCAAACACTACAAGAAATATCCCAATGACATTTAAAGATATTTCGATGACGGCTAAGGCCAATGGCGCTGTTTATAGAGTTAAAGGTCATCCTGCTAACGAAATACCGTTAGATAATAACCATAGATTGTTTGATGTTGATGTTGCAATTAGCGGAAAAACTGTACAAGAAGTTTTACAGACAGGAGATTTTAGTTTACAGACAATTCTTAATAAACGTCTGCAAGAATTTGCTGCCAAAGAAAAAGAACCTACACTTGCTGACGAAATAGTTATAGTATTTCCTAAACTTGAAGATTTAGGTACACCGGCAGAAAATAAAGATACTGGTGCAACATCAAAAGTTACTTCTGTGATTAAAGTAGACAGGAAAACTAGTTCAAGTAATCTTATTCAATCAAGTGATACATTAAATGAATTAGGTCTCAGCGAGATGGATTTTACTTTAGCAACCGCAGGAGAAAGCAGAGTTAATAAAGACAATGAAGTACAAGAAGATCCTAGCAAGCCTATTAATCGTAGCAAAGTAGTCTATGATGAAAAAACTCGTCAGTTCATTTACAGTCAAGGTACAAGTATAGTTAATGCTATTACTAGTGTAATGCTTAATAGCAAATATTGTAAGAATGCACTAGCAGAACAAAAAACAAATAATGCAGGATTTATTAATTGGTTTAGAATTGAAACAGCAGTAGACTACCAAAAACCTAAAACAGGCAACTTGGGTAATAATTCTCAACCTAAACTTTTAATTTTTAAAGTTGTTCCTTATCAAGTTCACAGTGCTAAGAATACCGCACCTACAGCGCCAGTTAAAGGTTATGCTAATCTACGCAATGAAGTGGCCAAGGTCTACGATTATATCTACACCGGCAAAAATACTGAAATTATAAATTTTGATTTAGAATTTAAACAAGCATTCTTTAACACAATCGCTAGAGATTCAGGAAAGCAACACAGAGAATTGTTTAACACTGGACAAGGAAGTGCTACTACAGATAGCCAGACTGCACCTAAAACTCCTGACAATACTCCAAAAGTACAAGAAAACTTACCAGGACAAGAAGTACAAGGTAGAAATTTAAACGCTCCAGCAGACAGCGCCGGCGGAACACGAGCAGAAGATCATAAATCTAATGTTGCTAAGAGATTCCAAGAAGCGTTATACGAAAGCACAACCGATTTGGTCATGGCAAATGTAACAATTATGGGTGATCCTTATTATCTTGCCGACAGTGGCCTAGGTAATTTTAGCAACAGCGGTAGTGGCAGATTTAATATAACTTCTACAGGAGCAATGGACTATCAAAGCGGGGAAGTTGATATTATCATTAACTTTAGAACTCCCTTAGATTATAATCAGCAAACTGGTATAATGGATTTTGGTAATACAGACATTGTTGAAGAATTTAGTGGTCTATATAAAGTAAATTTTGTAACGAATAGGTGGCAAAAAGGTAAATTTACACAAGAGTTACAATTAATGAGAAGACCTAAACAAACTGCTAAACCTATAAACAGTATAGAAGCCAAGCAAATTGCTAACGGATATAATAAAGACGGCTATGCTATGGGATTACCAGTTGTAGACGACACTGGCGCAGTTAATCCAAATATTAGAAAAGACCCAGATACTGGAGAACTATACACAATTAGTGACGGCAGGGCTACAGCAAATCCAAGAAATGCAGAAACCGCTAACAAAGCCACAAGAGTTACTTCTGCTAGATCTACAACACCTAACATGACTGATGCAGACAACAAGTCAGTTTTTAACGGATATCCATAATGCCAGAAATAGAACGTTCCTCGGAAGACCAAAAAAGTTTTAATGGTGGTCCTTACCTTGCAAGAGTGGTAAGCAATGTTGACCCTAAGTACATGGGAACCTTACAGGTTCAGTTACTGAGAGAAGTCGGTAACACTTATAACCGTGAAGGGCAAACTATTCCAGTAAGATACCTCAGTCCGTTTTACGGAGTTACAAACGTTCAGCATACTGATAAAAATGATAATTTTAATGGAACACAAAAGAGTTATGGCTTCTGGGCAGTTCCTCCTGATGTAGGTGTTTTAGTATTAGTAGTGTTTATTGAAGGTGATATCAAACAAGGTTACTGGATAGGTTGTGTGCAAGATGAGTATATGAACTTTATGGTTCCAGGACTTGCCGCAACAGAATTACACAACGACACTGGCAAAGGTAAAAAAGTTGTAGCCGAGTTTAACAAACGTTTAAACGAGGGTGTACAAAAAGATACTACACAAATAAAGAAACCGGTGCATCCTTTTGACGCAGTTATAGGTGCTCAAGGGTTAGCCACAGACGAAACTAGAGGAACGACTACATCTAGTGCTAGACGAGATATGCCTAGCAGTGTCTATGGTTGGAGTACACCTGGACCAGTGGACAGACGTCCTGGAGCAAAAACAGGAACTATCGGTCACTTTGAAAGTAAAGTAGTCGGTGCATTTGTTAGTAGATTAGGAGGCTCAACATTCGTCATGGACGATGGAGATCCTACATTATTACGCAAAACTCCAGCCAGCGAAGGTCCTCCAGAGTATGCTAATGTTTCTGCAGGAGAGGACGGCGACCCAACATTACCGCATAACGAATTAGTTAGAATTCGAACACGTACCGGACATCAAATACTTTTGCACAACACTGAAGATTTAATCTATATCGGTAACGCTCGCGGTACTACGTGGATAGAGTTAACCAGTAACGGAAAAATTGATATCTATGCCGCAGACAGCGTTAGTATTCATACTAAAAATGATTTGAATATAACTGCTGATAGAGATATCAACATGAGTGCTGGGGGCAAAGTCAATATTCTTGCTGGCGATAAGATGCATTTAAACAGTGGTGCGGCTATGGAAATAGTCAGCGGCGCTGATACTATGATTACAACTAGCGGTGCAACAAATATTAATAGTGGTGGTAACCATTTAGAAACAGCCGCACAAATACACATGAACGGCCCTGCCGCAGCCACAGCAGGTTCGGGTGATAAACCAGTTAGGGTTCCCCAAGCAGAACCTTGGAGCGGACATGAAAATCTAAACCCTGCAGGACATACACCTGATGCAAAACCCAAAGATGGAAAGTTAACTGCAACACCTGATACTTTCAAAAAAATTAGCAAATAAATAATAGTATGGAAAAAAGTTTAGTTTCTAGAATTACATTACCTGCAAATAGTGATACTACTATTGTCACTAGTAGAACCTATAGAGGTATTAGCACGATTGCAGATGGTAATTCATTTGCTTTATATGATCTTGCACTAATTAAGCAAGACATTGTTAATCATTTCCATATTCGTCGTGGGGAAAAATTAGAAAATCCTAGTTTTGGTACCATTATATGGGACGTATTGTTTGAGCCGCTAACAGAAGACATTAAGCAGTTAATATTAGACGACGTTACTACTATTATAAATTACGATCCTCGTGTTCAAGTGCAAGATATCGTTGTTAGCGAGTACGAAAGTGGCATTCAAATTGAATGTGAACTAACATATTTGCCCTACAATATATCTGAAAGCCTTCGCTTTAGATTCGACCAAGAAAACAGCATCTTATAAATTAACTACCCACTTTTCCACACACGATAAATAATGTGTGAGGACCATATATGGGCAGTGTAGATAGACAAAACCGATTATTAGCCGCGGAAGACTGGAAGAAAATCTACCAGAGTTTCCGTAATGCTGACTTTCAAAGTTACGACTTTGATAACCTACGCCGTACGATGATTGCGTACCTGCGTGAAAATTATCCAGAAGATTTTAACGATTATATTGAGTCAAGTGAGTACTTGGCCCTTATCGATCTTATTGCATTTTTAGGTCAAAACCTAGCATTTAGATTTGACTTAAATGCTCGTGATAACTTTCTTGAACTAGCAGAACGCAGAGAAAGTGTTCTACGTCTAGCACGTCTACTATCCTACAACCCAAAGCGAAACGTTCCTGCAAACGGTCTTCTAAAATTCACTGCTATTGCTACAACTGAAGAAGTTATCGACAGCAATGGTCGCAATCTATCTAATCAAACAATCCTTTGGAACGATCCAAGTAACAATAACTGGTACGAACAGTTTATTAAAGTTATCAACGCCGCAATGAGTGAAACTACTCAGTTTGGTCGTCCTCAAGACCGAGCAGTGTTAAGCGGTGTTGCTACAGAACAGTATAGAATTAATGGAACAAATACAGAAGTTCCTACCTATAATTTTAATAAGAATATTGACGGTAGAAACATGGAGTTTGATATTGTTTCTACAGTATTCAAAAACTCAGATGCTATCTACGAAGAACCGCCTTTTCCAGGTAATAACTTAGCATTCTTGTACAGAGATGATGGCGGCGGCCCACCAAGTAGTAATACAGGATTCTTTTTACATTTCCGCCAAGGAAGTCTACAACAAGGTAACTTTAATGTTGCCAGACCAAATCCTAACGAAGTAGTAGATTTAGACGCTACTGGAGTTAATAACACTGATGTGTGGCTATACGATTTAGACACCATTGGTTTAGAGTCAAATCTTTGGACCCAAGTGGAATCTTTAACAGGCAACAATATAATTTACAACTCTTCTCAGAAGGGTAATAGAAAGATTTATGCTGTACAAACTAGAACATCAGATGCTGTAAGATTAGTTTTCACAGACGGTGTGTTTGGAGAATTACCTCAAGGTAATTTCAAAGTCTATTACAGAGTTAGTAACGGACTATCATACAAAATAAATCCAAACAACATTAAGAGCGTAACAATTGATGTTCCTTACCTAAGTCGCAGAGGTAAAGAAGAAACATTGACAATCACTCTCGGATTAAAATATACAGTCACCAATGCAAGTTCGTCAGAGACTTCAGATTCTATTAAACAAAATGCTCCGGGTACATATTATACTCAGAACAGAATGATAACAGGTGAAGACTACAACGTTTTACCTCTTGGAATAAGTCAAGACATTCTTAAAGTAAAAGCAGTAAACAGAGTTAGTTCTGGTATCAGTAGATACTTTGACTTAAAGGATACATCTGGAAAATACAGCAGTACAAATATTTTTGGTACAGACGGTATTCTATATAAAGAAAATTTTAAAGAAACATTTAACTTTGCATTTGCTACAAAGAGCGATATTGAAAGCGTTGTAACAAATCAAATTGTTCCTATTCTTAAAAAGAAAACTCTATACGATTTTTATCTAGACAATTATCCAGAAGTTAATCTTGGAACACCATTCTTATCTTGGAACAGAATTTCTAAAGGAACTAACGTTTCAACAGGATACTTGTCTAACAACACTACTAATGAGCCAAGAACAGTTGGAGCATTTACAACTTCTAACCTAAGATTTATTGTAAATGATTCTCTATTAAAGTTTCTTCCTCCTCCAGGATTCAGAGCATTCGATTCTAAAAATAATTTTATTCCTAACAGTGCAAAATTTACGCCAGGAGAGAAACCTTACATTTGGACAAAGACAGTAAACATTGTTGGTAGTGGTGTTTATGGATCTACAAATACATTGCCTAATGGTGAAGGTCCTATTAAATTCAACGAAATTATTCCAACAGGCGCCGAACTAAGTGTTATTATTCCTAAATTTGTTAGAGAGTTTACTGACAGTGTAAGAACAAGAATTTTTGATTTAATTTTTGCACAGAAAGAGTTTGGCTTACGTTATGATACAAACGATAATTCATGGAAAATTATTTCAGAATCTAACGTAGATAAAATTTCTGAATTTAGTTTAGGAAAAGCAGGTGACATTAGTAATCAACAACTTGATGCAAGTTGGTTAATCTTGTTTGAAACAGATGGCGAAGTTTACACAGTAACACATCGTTCAACACGATACGTATTTGAAAGCGTAAAAGAAGTACGATTCTTCTTTGACACCAGTGACAAAATTTATGACACTAATACAGGTAAAATAATCAAAGATAAAATTTCTGTATTAGGTATTAACACAAAACCTTTAGATGTATTTCCTTTAGATACTAATTTTGAATGGGAAATTATTGACGAATTTAAAGGCGCAGACGGGTATATTGATAGTAAAAAAATCAGTATTTCCTTCACAGATAAAGACCAAGACAGTGTTATAGACGACCCAGAAATTTTTAGAAGAATAGTAGAACCTGAAGTAGAACCTACTCAGAAAATTATTTTTCAGCAACGTCGTACAGCATTAGACGGAGTTACAGATTATTTTTACATTCCTAACACTGACGACTTAATTTTAACCTATAACACACAATCAGAAATTGATACAAATTTACAAACCGGCATAGCAGACGGTCAATTAGTTTATTTGTTAGATGAAAAATTAGTCAAAAAGTTTGTAAGAAACGGGCTACCGCAATTCCAAGTAACTAACGAATATAGAGGATTCTTTGGCCGAGACAATCTAAAGTTTCAGTATGTACATTCTGCTGATAGTAGTGCTAGATTAGATCCAAGTTCAACAAACATCATGGATGTTTACCTTTTAACTAGAACCTACGATACTGAATATCGTCGATGGATTAGAAAAGAAATAGACACAAAGCCATTGCCTTTAAGCAGTGATGCATTGTTTATTAACTTTGGTTCTAAATTAGAAAAAGTAAAAGCAATTAGCGATGAAGTCATCTATCATCCTGTAAAATATAAAGAAGTATTTGGATCTACTGCACCGTTGCCATTACAAGCAACTTTTAAAGTAGTTAAGAGTAACAATGTTTCAGTTAGTGACAGCGATGTTAAACTGTCGGTGATCAATGCAATCAACGAATTTTTTGCAATTGAAAACTGGGAGTTCGGAGATACATTCTTCTTTACAGAGTTAACAACTTATATAATGAACAAAGTTGCTCCTAACATCAGCAACATTGTAATTGTTCCAAAAGATCAAAATTTAAGTTTTGGAAGTTTATATGAAATTAAATCTAACGCAGATGAAATTTTTATAAGTTCTGCAACAGTTAATGATGTAGAAATTATCAGCGAGATAACAGCATCTAGACTAAGAACAAACGGCACAGTGCTAACATCACTGAATAATAATACTGGTATTCAAAGTACATAATTATGGCATTCAACAACGATCAAATTGACCCAAGTCTACCTATTTCTGATAACGCAGAAAAAAAGTCTTTAGCATTTTTACCTAAATATTTTAGAACTAGCGCCAATCAAAAGTTTCTAAATGCGACGATAGATCAATTAATATCTGAAGGTAATGTTGAGAAGGTCAGTGCCTTTATCGGAAGAAAAACATTCGAGCCTTATACACCGGCAGACAAGTACCTGTCTGGTGTTACCAAGCAACGTACCGACTATCAGTTCGAGCCAGCAGTTATTATCAAAGACGATCTTGAAAATGTAAACTTTTTCAAAGATTATCCAGATTATATTAATCAATTATCTTTCTTTAATGCTAGTGACGTTGATCATAACAAGATCAACAGTCAAGAGTTTTATGCTTGGAACCCACATTTTGATTGGGACAAGTTTGTAAATTATCGAGATTACTACTGGTTGCCTAACGGACCAACTAGTGTTCCTATTGCCGGCCAGGCTGATACAATTATCAGTACATATACTGTAAAAATTGTCGACGATGGTGATAACCGTGCGTACCTCTTTACCCCAGACGGACTAACACGTAATCCGAACTTAAAACTTTACAGAGGACAAACATACCGTTTTGAGGTCGATTGTCCTAACTATGGTATTGCATTTAAAACTGTAAGAGAAACAGGAGATAGTTTCTTCTATACCAGCGGTGTAAGTACCGGCAATCAATATATTGAAAAAGGTGTAATAGAGTTCACGGTACCAGTTGATGCACCTAATATCATTTATTATGTTAGCCAATCAGATATAAACACTGGCGGACTTTTCAAAGTTTATGATATCGACGATGCGTCTAGCATCGACGTTGAAAAAGAAATAATTGGAAAGAAAAATTATATATCTTCCAACGGTATTACTCTTTCCAACGGCCTTAAGGTATTTTTCCAAGGCAGAGTAACTCCTAACAAGTATGCCACAGGTAATTGGTATGTTGAAGGAGTTGGTAGTGCTATTAAACTTGTAAGAGAGCAAGACCTTGCTACTCCTTCTCCTTATTCAACAAATACCATTGTTGAATTTGACAATGAAAAATTTGACAGTCAAGGGTTTGATAACTCGTCAAATATTCCTACAGCAAAGGAATATATTCTCATCAATAGATCAAGCAATGATTTAAATCCATGGTCAAGACATAATCGTTGGTTCCATAAGGACGTAATCGATGTAGCATCTCAAGCCAACGGAGTTCCTACAGTATTAAATCAAGAGCAACGTGCTACTAGACCTATTATTGAGTTTGAATCAGATTTAAAACTTTGGAAGTTTGGAACTCAGTTTAAACAAAACGTAAATTTAGTTGACACTTTTACTAGAGACGTTTTTAGTACTATCGAAGGTAGTCGAGGTTATAATGTTGACGGTATCGACTTGTTAGAGGGTATGCGAGTCTTGTTTACAGCAGATCCTGATGTTAGAGTCAACGGCAGAATTTTTAAAGTAACGTTTGTCACCCACCTCGGAGTGAAGCGAATTAATCTTGTACAAGAATCAGATACAGATCCAATTAGCGGAGAAACAGTTTTATCTTTAGATGGAATTTCTAACAAAGGTAAAATGTTTTATTTTAACGGCTCGACTTGGTTAGAAGCACAGAATAAAACTAAGCCAAATCAGTTTCCGTTATTTGATGTATTTGATCAGAACGGTGTAAGTTACGGCGATGATGTTGTCTATCCAGGAACCACATTCGCTGGATCTAGAATTTTTGGTTATCGTGTATCAACCAATGCCGCAGCCGACAAAGAATTAGGATTTGGAATCAGTTACAAAAACATTGGTAATGTTGGAGATATTCTGTTTGATTTCGATCTACAAAAAGACTCTTTCATTTACAAACGACTAGCAGACATTGTAACAATAACTTTAGACAAGGGATATTTAAAAAAATCTCAAAGCGTAACAGATTTCACCTTTGTTAACGGTTGGGAAAAAGCAGTAGAACCAAGTAAGCAATATGTAGTTCGTCAGTTCGACGGTACTGATAGAACTAACTTCTTCCCCATTGATGTATATGATAACAGTGGGTTATTAACTGATTTAGAAGTAAAAATATTTTTAAACGGAAAAGTTCTTTCTGGAACTTTAAACTACGATATAGTTATTAGAAACGATATCGCTTATGTTCAACTGAACAAAGATATTACAGCCAGCGACAGCGTTGTCCTTAAAACTATAAGCAAGTCAAAAAAGAACAATAATGGCTACTATGAGATTCCTTCTAATTTAGAAAGCAATCCTAATAACTTATCTTTAGATAATTGTACACTAGGCGAAGTTATAAATCATTTAAAGACTATTGCCGATAGTCGAACTGACTTTGTTGGCACTATTCCAGGTACTGGTAATCTTCGTGATTTACATAATCTGTCTGCTTACGGTAAAAAGATAATTCAACACAGCGGCCCGTTAGCACCAGTAATATATCACATCACTGATAAAGAACACAACATTGTCAAAGCATTACGATATTCTAAAGACGAATACAGTAAGTTTAAGAGAAACTTTATTCGTGTGGCCACAACTTACGGGTTCGACGGCTTAACACGAATCCATTTAGATTTAATATTAAAAGAATTAGTTAAAGATAAGACTGAATCGATGCCATTCTTTTTTACAGACATGGCGCCGTTTGGCGGCAATGTACTGTTTGATCAAGAGGTAATCGACGATTCTATTATAGAATATCCGTTAGTTTTTGACTTTAATCTTGAAACACTCAGCGACAAAGCAGTACTAGTCTATCTCAATGACGAACAACTGTTGCACGGTAAAGATTATGAATTTTTCAATGTTAACTTTGTTAGAATTTTAACTCCAATCGTTGCTGGTGACAATTTAAAAATTGTACAGTATGAAAATACTAACGGATGTTTCATTCCTCCAACACCGACTAAGTTAGGTTTGTATCCTCTATTTGAACCTAAGAAATATCTAGACGATACATTAGTAAATCCTGTAGAAGTGATACAAGGTCACGACGGTAGTATTACGGCAGCGTTTGGTGACTTTAGAGATGATTTAATTTTAGAACTTGAAAAGAGAATCTATAACAACATAAAAATCAAGTATGACACTAAGTTATTTGATCTAACTGACTTTATTTCAGGTTACTATAGAGATACTGGACTTAGTAAAAAAGATTTAGATGATACAATTAGACAAGACTTTTTAAAGTGGAGTCGTTTTATTTCTGAAGATTACACTAAGCATACTTTCTACGACTCTAATAATAGTTTTACATATAACTATAAAAACTTTTCTACACTTGATAATCAACAGCCTCAAGGACACTGGAGAGGTATCTACAAGTATATGTACGATACCGACAGACCTCATACCCATCCTTGGGAAATTTTAGGATTTAGTGAAAAACCAAGTTGGTGGGAAAGTGTCTACGGTCCAGCACCATATACTAAAGACAATTTGATTCTTTGGAGTGATATCTCTGAAGGTATAGTAAGAGAGCCAGGCAAACTTGTAGAGATTAAACCTAAATTTGCAAGACCTACTATTCTTCAGCATTTACCTGTCGATGATGGCGGAAACTTATTGTCACCATTAGCATCGGGCGCGATAAAAGATTATGTGTCATATCTTGCTGAAGGAGAATTTGACTTTGGCGACCAAGCACCTATAGAAAATGCTTGGAGACGTAGTAGTGACTATCCATTTAGTTTAATTACAGGAATTGTATTATTAAGACCTGCTCGTGCATTTGCTACTATTTTTGACAGATCTAGACAGATTCGAGATTTCACCGGACAAATTGTTTACAAAACAGATAACGGTCTAATCAGATTTACCCATAAGAATATTGAATTCCCTAATTCAATAAATGACAACTCTAGAGTCTTTACTAGCGGATTAGTAAATTATATACAAAATTACTCTATCTCTAGAAGTCAAGAAACTTTTGATAGTTACAAACAAAATCTATCAAATTTACAGATTAATTTGTCTACAAAGGTAGGCGGCTTTATCACAAAAGAAAAATTTAAACTAATACTTGATAGTCGCAGTCCTTTAAATCAAAAGAACGTTTTTGTTCCATTTGAAAACTATAAGATTATTTTAAACACCAGTGCTCCTATTCTAAGTATAGATTACAGCGGTGTTATTATTGAAAAACAGCCAAGCGGGTTCGTTGTTCGCGGCTATAATCTTGTAACACCAGAGTTCAAATATTATAAACCACTTGAAACATCTAGCGATCCTGTGGTTAATGTTGGCGGTATCAGCGAAACATTTGTTGACTGGGACAGAGAAAAATTTTATAACAAAACACAAATTGTTAGATACGATAACAATTATTATAGAGTTACAACTAGTCATACTAGTACACAAACTTTTGAAATAAAATATTTTGCCAAGTTGGCCAAGTTGCCATTAACTGGTGGACGAGAAATTATTTCTAGAAGTAATTTTGAAACAACTGAATCTGTTTTACACTATGGTTCTGAATTAAAAACCATTCAGCAAGTTGCAGATTTCTTAGCAGGATATGGCAAATGGTTAATTGCTCAAGGGTTTAACTTTGAATACTTTAACACTGTATTATCTACAGTAACTGACTGGAATACTGCAATTAAAGAATTTGCATTCTGGACCACACAAAACTGGAGTGCAGGATCTGTTATCAGTTTAAGTCCAGGCGCAGACGAAATTAAATTTACAAAACCTTTCTCTGTTGTAGACAACATTTATGATAATTTTTATGAATACAGTGTTTATAAACAAGACGGTAATGTATTCGACCCAACATTTGTAAACACTGTACGTAAAGGCAATGAATTTATTCTTCGTCCAAGAGACAGTGCAGACGGCGTATACCATGTTACTTTAAATTTAGTACAAAAAGAACATGTTATTATTTTAGATAACACTACAGTCTTTAATGATGTTATCTATAATCAAATACAAGGTTACCGCCAAGAGAGAATTAAAGCAGTTGGTTATAGAACCAGCAACTGGCAAGGCGATTTTAATATTCCAGGATTTGTCTACGACCGTGCTGAAGTGACAGAATGGAAGCCATGGAAAGACTATTCATTAAGTGATACAGTTAAGTATAAAGAATTCTATTATACTGCAAGAACTAATGTACCAGGTACACAAGAGTTTGATCCAGAACAGTGGAACAGATTACCAGGGAAGCCAGAAAGTCAGTTAATACCAAACTGGGACTACAGAGCAAACCAATTTTTTGACTTCTACGATTTAGATACTGATAGTTTTGATGTTGAACAGCAAAATATTGCAAAACATTTAATCGGGTACCAACGCCGAGCCTACTTGGAAAATATCATTAATGACGATATTTCTCAATACAAATTCTATCAAGGAATGATCCGTGATAAAGGAACTCAAAATGTTTTAACAAAACTTTTTGATTCTTTAAGTTCTGCTGATAAAGACAGTTTAGAATTCTACGAAGAGTGGGCTATACGTCTAGGCAATTATGGAGCAACTTCAGCATTTGAGGAAGTTGAGTACAAGATTGACGAAACAAAAATGCTGATTAATCCCCAGCCTTTTGAATTAGTGACCAGTATTGATCCTAATTTAAATGATTTTGTTTATAGAATACTCCCATACGAAGTTTATGTGCCTAGTGAAAATTATAATCACGCACCTTTCCCAAGAAACCCTAACGGAGATTATTTTGTAGAAACTTCTGGATACGTAAGACACGATGATGTTGATTTTGTCTTTAATTCTAAAGACGATATTCCTTCTATAGCATTTTCTCAGTTATCAGAAGGTTCAAGAATTTGGATAGGAAATGACAAAAATTCTTGGGAAATCTACAGATTTACTGCAATTAATGAAAAACTATTAGAAGCAACTCTAATAGATGAC
>JACCDU011187538.1_pt1 | contig 15392 bp, 16 predicted proteins | sample 7446081 | NCBI WGS metagenome assembly JACCDU01 (sample SAMN15323447, study PRJNA562643) | freshwater metagenome | isolation source: river surface water | place: USA:Blue River Watershed | collected 2017-08-17
GACTCCTTCAGCATCGCGGTTATAAACGCAAGTGGGAAAATGAGACGCCTTTACTGTCCATTTTTAGTAAAATGTATAGCGTCAATTGATGAAATAGAGGAAAATAGTAGCGTATATGTAGATCAAGTGTACAAAGATCCTGACGATTTGCTTAACTACATGATTGGTGGCAACCTTTATGCCTTTTCAAATTTTAGGATTTCGATAAATTTCTAGCTCATTCGCCTACAAGTTCTGATAAGGTGATTCCAAGACCTTTTGCTAAAACAACTAGGGTGGTTAAAGTGGGATTGATTTTACCTTTTTCCACCCTATGAACTTGACTAATCTCTATGTCCGCCTCAAAAGCCAATTGCTCTAGCGTGAGTCCCTTACTTATTCGAAGGCCTTTCAACCTTTCTCCAAATAGCTCTAACGTCTTTTTATTCCTTAAATTATTCATTAGTACCAAAGTGGCATTAATGTCAAAATATATCTTAGGCATATATGCCTAAAATGTAAAATATGAAGTATTTTTATTTCAATTAATAATGGAGTAAGCTCCTTTATTGATTAGTCGTTGAATTAATATCACAAAAAATTTAAAAAATGAATAAAAGTAAGATCACAGTAACGGACTTGTTTCTAGCAATATTAGCGTTACTGTTAGTTAGTGTAAGTTTTTATAATACATGGTTAGGATTAGAGCAGATCTTCGGTCCATCGTCTTTTGTAATTGCATTTGTATTGTCTCTATTATTGCTTTTTTTAGCATGGATGATAAGAGCAGCAAAGATCGAAGGAAGATCTACATCAGGTATTGTCTGGATTTATATTTTTATAGCATCATTTTGCTTTATAGCAAATTTTAATGCTCTATATACAAGGTTCATGAGAACTGATATATACACAAATGAATTAAGAGAAATTAATGAAAGTTACAATAAGCTTGAAGCAGACGTCCAATCAAAACTAAGTTATAAATATAATAAACAAACTACTCAAAATATTGAAATTAAAAAGAAGCAACTCATTGAACAAATTAAAGACCCAGGGAATAAAGGAATTGGAACAAGAGCACAGTCATTAATTAGTGATATTGAAAAATTAACTGGTCAAAAAGTCGACTTACTGACGCCTGTAGGTAATGACTATGTTGATTTAGCAGATAGAATGGGTAGTCAAATTGACAATATGATTTCTGATTTATCACCTGAAGAGAAAGGACTTAAAAACGAAATTAATAACGCTGTACTTAATTGGAATAAAAAAATTCAAGATTTGCTTTTATTATCTAAAAAACAAAAAGACGATATATCTCAAGGGTTAATTGATGAGTCATTGACTGAGTATAATAAACTTGGGAATAAGGCAAATACTATTTTAGGAAACAGTAAATTTAAATTCGACCCAATTCAATCAAAAACACAAGAGGTTGGAAAAATAGGTTTTGCATTTGATCATGCAATTAAAAATTTCGGCATGTACCAATTTGTAGTACTAATGGGATGTATTTTACTAGATTTTGTAATTGTTATTATTATTCTGTTAGTTACAAATAGTGATAAATCAAATGGTCAAGGGGGAAGTGTATTTACAACTAAAAGAAGTGGCAAAACATTAATACCAAATAATTAACAAAGTATATGAATAACGAAGAATTAAAACCCTTGTCTTTAGGCAACGATGACAATTTAGCCCCTTTAGACTTTGGAAGCAATAAGAACCAAGATGATGAGTTTGTTTCAATAGCGAAACCTACAGTTAGTGATATAAAAAATAAGGATAGTAATTTTGTATTCTTTTTTGGTACTGCAGAATCAGGTAAGTCAGTAATATTATCTTCCATGCTATATTATTTAAGTTCACAAGCCGGAGTTTTAAGGCCTCGTCTTGGAACACCAAATACTAAGGAAGCTGAAGTGTTACTATATGATTTTTTTGATAATATTAGGCAAGGTATACTTCCGAATAGAACAACAAGAGATCAGGTCACAAGATTGGATTTAGTTTTTGAACCTAATAATCGTTCAAAAAAAATAGTGCCTATAAATTTAACTTTTCTTGAAACATCAGGAGAAAATCATAATGAAATTAGACGCGGGGGAAGTTATCACAGCAGTATAGAATCCTTTCTTAATGCATCTATACCACTCACCTTTATTATTGTTACAAGTTATGAATCTGCACACAAGGATGATACTTTGATTAATGAATTTCTAAATGAACTTGAAAGAAAAGGTAAAAATCTTCAATCTGTAAACGTGATCTTAGTAATATCTAAGTGGGATAAATCAGGCAGAATGGATGTTGCAAGTACTGAAGAATTAGATAATTTTATTAGTGAAAGATTAAGTAGAACTAGTCAAAGAATTGACACTTATGGTTTAAGTAAAACATATTACACAATCGGAAGTCTCCATAACAATAACGGAGAGGAGAGAATCAGCTTATTAAACTTGGCTACTGCAGAGGTTTTATCAAATTGGCTCTATAGCAGTATAGTTGGGTATGATTTAAATTATGAAGGTACTTTTTGGGAAAAAATTAAATTTAGTATAGTTAATTAATGAGCCAGCAAATATATTTAATGGTCTTTGGGACCTTTGGAAATCCACATGGATTTAAACAAATGTTTTTAAAAACATCCAATGAAAATACTCAATTGAGTGTTAAAGCATTCGATTTAAAAACGGATGCAATTACCTTATACCCTAATTCGAAGATTTATGCGATTAGAAAAGATATTATAAATGGAAACAAGTGTCTGTCTTATAGTATATATACATTCGCAAAAGAAAAAAATTCAGATCGCGGGGGGACATTTATTGGCTCTAGTATATTATTCACTAATTCAATTTCAGATTCTTACCAAACAATTAATTGTTTAAACGAACTACAAGATAAATTAGTATCAAATAATGTAAAGAACGACACGATTCTTGTAAATCACCCTAATGAATTTACGATACTAGAATTACCACGGTCATTTAATAATTTACGACATAATTCTAAAGAAATAAAAGATGTTAATTTTCAACAATTTTCAAATAATAACGCGGTTGTCTATGTTAAAACAGATCACGAAAGTTTAGTAAGTTATTTTAACAATGCCAACGCATTATTAAATACTTATGACACAATTTATTTTACAGAAAGTCATGAAATAGCAACTTATGTTCAAAAGAAAGGATTATTTAAAATCTTAGATTCTGTAAAATTTGAAAACGAAATTCAAAAAATAGAGGAAGATAAATTAAAGAAATTAGATTTATCAATTATCGAATTACAAAATGAGAAAGCTAATACTGAGAATGAGAGATTAAGAAATATCGAGATACTTAGAAATTTAATTGACCAAAGTGAAAGAATTCATCAGGAGAATAAGAAAAGGATTGATGAATCTAGACACGAATTAAATCAACTAAATCAAAAATATGAGGTATTCTACAATAAAATAGATAATCTGATTTACCAATTAAAAAACGGACATAACTATGCAGAGATTAAAATACAGCATAATGAAAATAGAAGACGATTTATTGATAGTTTAGATCAACAAAAATCAACTGCAAACATAAGTAGATTTGAAACAAAAAAAGCCAGGAATGAGCATCAACAAGCCTACGGAGGATTAAATGAAGATCAGTTAAAAACCAAGAAAGTGGAATCAGATAATGATACTTCATATATTTTTGTAGGATTAACAATAATATTATCTTTCGTATTAGCAGGTACTCTTATTTACTTCTTATGGATTAAGCCACCAGAAATAATTATATCATCAGAACCTGAGCAGGAAGAAATTCAGACTGAAAATAAACTTAATTCGTCAATTGAAAACGACGAAGTCATTGTCATAGAACCTCAAATTAATTCTGAACTTAGTGTTAAAGAATATACTTCAATAGCAAAAAAAATTGCACCTGGGATGCAATTAGATCAAATAGTTGATATAATCTTTTCTAATTCATCAAATAATGTAAACATGTATTATGGTGGACAAAAAGATGCATACTCGAAATTATTATTACAACTTAATAAAGACTGTTTTATTACTGAAGGGAATAAAACAGTCTTCCGCAAGGATACATTAAGGCATATACCTATTTACAAGAAGCCATAATGAGAATTTTATACCTATGCCTATTTATTTTATTTGTTTATTCATGTGATCATCCAGAAAACAAAATTTACGAAAGAAACCAAAAGGTAAATACTAGCTTAGAAGTTGCAGTCGAAAATAATAAAAGAGATATTATAAAAAATGATCCGGATGATATAGAAGAGACTAATGTTCTCTTAATGGAAACAGAAAATGGTGTTAAATATGTTTGGATAGAAATAAATGGTATAAGATTAAAATTTATTTTCGATACTGGTGCGAGTAGTATTAGTATTTCAACTGTCGAAGCTAATATGTTATACCGTCAAGGAACGTTAACTAAAGATGATATTCTAGATAAAGAATATTTTCAAGATGCAACAGGATCTATTTCAGTTGGAACTAAAATTAATTTAAGGACAGTAAAGGTAGGAAATAGAATTTTACAAAATATAGAAGCGGTTGTTGTGAATAATCCTAATGCACCCCTATTACTTGGTCAGTCTGTTTTAGAAAACTTCGGTAAGATTGAAATTGATTATGTAAAAGGCCAAATAATTTTTAAATAAATGATTTTTTAGGGCTGATTTTTTACATATTAACTAATCTTAAACTAAAAAAATAGTGAATAAGCAAGATTTTGATATAGCTGACCAGATGTGTAAAGAAGCTACTCTAGCATTTAAAAACACTAAAGATGCAAATGCTTGGCTTAATGAACACCAATCACTATTTGAAAGTGTCACGGCAATCAATAGTAAAAAAGAGTTTGAGTTGAATATGCTTTTTGAAGGTAAATTTTATTTAAACATTGGTGGCTTTTTTGATTTATACAAACAACTTTTATTTGAACATAAGATACTAGATAATCTTAGCCATGATCAAGCAGTAATTTACTTCTTTGAAAAGATGGATATAGTTAATCTTGACAATTTATTAGATGATGATCTAACATATCAGGATTTCAAAAAGAGTCAATACATAATATACTTAAGTAATGCTTTTGATGAAATGAAAAAGCGTAAAAATACACATTTGATTTCTTATTCTGGGAAGTGCCAGGGATGTAAGCCTGGACATAAATCTTATTGTTTTATCGGAAATCAAGATGGAAGTCATATAGATATACTCATTGAAGTGGACCCGTACTCTAAAAGGATCAAAGATATCTATGAATGTCTAAAAATGAGCTACAACGAATTAAAACATCCTGTCTACGAAAAACACATAAGAATACATACTTTTAAATTTAAGGATTAAAATTAAAGTATGTTAAAAATTGATTACGAAATAGCTGACAAAAATTGCACAACAATATTAAACGAGTTTGATATTTTTGGAGATACTATAGAATGGTTGAGCAATTATAAAAGCTTATACACCCGTTTTAATATCCAGCCTGGCAATTTACCTGCTATTGCAAACTGTAATTTTGGAGGTGTCAAATATGAAAACATATCCAAGTTCCATAGTTTGTACCAAAAACTGAGCTTTGAATATAATATACTAGACTATAAATCACACGAAGAAGCGATTGTTTACTTTTTTGAACAGATGAACTCTTATATGATTGGTCACTACCTTACAGAAGAATATTATATGGAATTGGATCTAGTTGATTTTTTCTACTGTTTGGGCAATGCTTTTCAAGAGCTTCAGGATAGAGGAAATAAACAGCTATATACTGAGATCGTAGAATGTAGCAACTGCAACATGAAGCAATATTTTTTCAAAGGCACTAAAGAAGACAGCTACCTTCATTTGATCTTTAAATTAGAGAACGGTATTGTTAAGGATTTAATTGAATGTCGCGAAGCTAATTGCGACCTTCCTCAAGAAATTGATACGGAGAAGCAAGTCTTTTTAGATACTACTACACCTCCATTTTAAAAGCCCCTGGTGTTTATCCAAGGGCTTTTGATTTAAAATGTTTTTGATTTACCTACATTTACTACATCTCCTACATAATTATTAAGAAATAAGCATAGGAATGTAGTTTGTGTAGCTTATGTAGCTATATCCACTAACCTTTTTTTGATACGCCTACCATATTCCCCTGTGATTTTCTTATAACAGAGTATTTTAATGCGCGGAGACGATCAGCAAAAGTCTTTCTCGAACAGCCCTTGAATCCACAGACACTGCAATACTCCTTATAGAAATTGTACAAATCAGCAAGAGGCTTTTCTTTTTTTGTATCGTGAGTAAAGTTCTCTTCCTCTAAGAACATAAATACAGTATCAGATTGCTGGCGGTATTCCTCAATTGACTTATCAATGACGTCTGAGTGGGTAAACCCTTTATTAATGAGAATACGCTTTAGTCCCTCCAATACCCAATTAAATACTCCATCAAGCTCTTCTTCAATGATTGTCTGAGCTAATGTAGGATCTCGTCTTTCCTCTGGTATAGTTATACTAAATGGAATTAAAATGAACCTCCTAAAGAATGCTTCGTTGTTTTCAATCTCCTTTGGAAGTAAGTTCGTGTTAAACATTAGTTTGGCGTATTCAGAAATCAAGAAGGGTTCCTTATATGGCAATCTTGCTTCTATAGGCTCACAGCTTACTAGTTGCTTAAAAAATGTGGAATCCATTTTCGGGCTAATTTCAGAAGCATAGTTTAACAATTTATCTGCTAATCTAGCCCTAAAATAGCCTGTTTCATTTGTCAATGAATGCAGAGAGTAGTTACAGACATTTTCTGGACCTAGCATTGCTATTATTATTTCAAAGAATACAGACTTACCATTAGCACCATTACCAAAAAGAATAAGCGCCTTTTCAAGCTTAAGAGTCTTGGGCTTAACAAAAACGTATCCTATAAATTCAGCGAGGACCATTTGTAGTGTCTTATCTGGTAACACTTCATCTAGATACTTTTGAAATTTAACAGCACTAGCCTCTTCTTTATAAGCGAAATTCAACTGATGTGTAACAAAGTCATTCCTATCAAATTCTTTCAAATATTGGCGCTCAGGTGAAATAACAAACGACCCATTTTGCAGGTTTATAAGCACTTCATTACCCTTCTTTTCTGGTCTTGGCAAATATGCTGTTGATAGGAACTGATTATACAACTCGTTGCGAAACTTATAATGCTTTGCTTCAAACTCGTCAACGCCGAGTTTTAGTGCACCCTTACCTAGGAAACTCAAAATGGACTCCTTCGTTAGTTGCTTCCAGTAGGCACCATTGAATACATAAACATAGCCCTCACTCATACAAAGAGACCAGCAGTTGCTTTGAGCGACCTCTAAAATTGCCTCGTTTGAAATGATTATGTAATGCTTACGTCCAATCGTTTCGCTACTTTCTAATTGTCCCCTTTCCCTAAAATCAATTTCAGGGAGTTCGTTCAGCAAAGCATTCAATACGCTTCCATGTGAAATTATTAGTGGTTGCTTCATAAGTGACATAGGAATGCCGTATTTTTCTGCTATTGCTTCAGAAGCATCGTTCTTTATTATTGCAAACACTTTTGGCATTTCATCAGCCTCAGTTGCAAGTATTTTTTGATCCATAAATCAATGTTGGTTTTGTGCGCCTCTTAATACTATAATTAAGAGGCGCGCTGTTATTTAATTTTTTGCTTTTTCACAAGGAGGGCATATTGGAAATGCTTTTTTAATGACTCTTTCTAGTCCAGCTAACCCTTTTAAAGTCACCCTCGCAACTGGGATGGTTCTTCGTACCTCAACACCATTATGCACTTTTGATACCAAAACAAACCAACCTCTATTGATTTGTACCTGAGATGGATGGTTATTTTCCAATAAGTAACCGTACTTACGTAACCAAGTAAAGAATTGATGTTCGCCTCCTGGGAAGTTTGTCATTTTTGCAACTTCTGCTATAGAGAATGTTTCTGCATACCTGATCTGTGCCATTAGTTTTTTTGTTTTAAAAGTTTAGAAACATTAGTTGATACTTGATTTTTGGTTGGTACATTATATTGTTCCAGCCACTTATCAATCAAATCTTTTTTAAACAGAAGATTCTTGCCCTTCTTGTAATAAGGGATTTCATTTGAGCTGCACCATTTATAGATACTAGATTTGCTCTTCTTGAGATAATATGCTACCTCGGTTAAATTAAAATACATTTTTCTAATTTTAGTTATATAATATTCTCGACGCCTTAACGAAATAGCACAGGCGCTGAACTACTCCGTTACGAGACAGTAAAAATAAATTGATAAAAAAAATGAAAATATGTTATAGCAAGCTACTGGCAAGAAACTGGCAAGGTCTTGCCAAAAATCAACCTTGCACTTTATTGTGATTAATCAAATCCAAGAATTGTTTCTTTAATGATTCGATCATTTTTCCTTTTCTGCTGACTTTAGATTGTCTAGTAAAATTTTTTGTTATGGCCTCACTTCTTGCTTGGGGGGAATAAGCGGCCCCATTGATTGTAACTTTTGGCGACAATTTGTAATCAGATTTGATAAAATCTAAAATTTCAGTGATAATATAATAACCCAGATAACTTTTTTTTACATTTAAGTCAAGTACAGGGTTAATTTCATCTGATTTTTTAGATATCAATAAAAATATATTGTTTCGTAAGTTCTCTCTATCTTCATCTTGAAACAGCTCAATTCCCTCAAATTCAAAATTTGCAAACTCCTTAATAAAATTGGAAGAGAGTATGAATTCGACTTCGCTAATATTCTCTTCAACTAAAATTTTTTGATCTTCTACTTCATGGCTACAAATAAACTTTTTTATTTTATACTTATAGTATTTTAATTGATCTTTTAAATCTAATTTTATTTCATAAAAATTAGCATGCAAATCAACAAATGAAAATTTGAATCTAGCTATTGCGTCTACCGCAGAATCGTTATCCAACAGAATTTCAACTTTATTCAATAATTTTTTTAGGAATGCCAAACTTTCTTGATTAACATTCACTATCTCTAAAGTCTCGACTTTTAGAAAATCAATTCTTTTGTTTATTTTATCTCTGTTATCTTCAGGATAAAAGCTAGTACTTTCTGCGCAATTAGTAAACGACTGTATTTGGTCGTCTAATTCGGAAAAAAAATCAATTGGAAATTCAGCCATAACTTACTTTTTAAATGCTGTAAGCAATTTAGCCATTTCTTTTTTACTATCATCTTCAAAGCTACCTAAGTATGCCCTTGTAGTAGAAATTGAAGAGTGCCCTAATGTCTCAGAGATCATTTGAATATCAACACCTGCTCTTTTAAGAATGGTCGCAGTACTATGTCTAGCAGTATAAGTTGTACAGTCTTTTTCTATCCCAATTGCTGAAGTAATCTTCCTTGTATACTTATTAAGCATTTTAATGAATTGCTTCAAATCAGCCGCCTGGTTCTCCAGTGTATCTGTTTGTCTTATTATTGGAAAAATAAGTGTGTTAGGGCCCCTGTTTTTCTTGCCGTGCTTTTTAATTATTGCCCTAAGCTCATCAGTTAGGTAAACCTTTATTGGTATTACGGTCCTATTTGTATTGACTGTTTTTGCTCTTACAAATTCAATAAAGCCCTCCTTAATATCCCCACGCTTTAATAATGAGATATCCTTCATGTTCATACCGTTTGCCATATAACTAAACTTCCAAAAGTCCAAAGCTTTCTCTTCCCAACTATTGCTTTCCGCTTTATAATCAAACAATGCTTTGACTTCATCGAAGTCTAAAGCTTTCTTAGTGTTTTTACTTGTTGGAATCTGATATTTAAGTGCAGTTTTGCTTCCAAAAGGATAATTATAATCTTTAGGTAAAGTCCCATCTTCTGTTGCCCTATTAATAATGGCCTTTAGGGGTCTTAGATAAATACCCACCGTACTAATAGATTTTTTGTCAGCGATCAATTTTCTTTCGTACGCCCTTAAAAATTCAGGGGTTATTTCCCAAAATGCTAGTTTATCCTTAAAAGATTTCAATGAATTCTTGCTGCAGGTATAATTAGAAGCTGTACCTATCTGACCATTCTGCTTATACTCGCTAATAGCTAAATCAAAATACGCGTAGACATCTACCCTTAGCTGTTCGTTTTTATAAAACTTCCTCTGGAACTGGTCAAAATCAAATAATTCCAATTCGGCTATAACAGAGGTAGCTTTCTGCTCAATTGAATCTAGTGCCATTCTTATTTGCTTCTCCTTGCCTTTTGGTACCCTAGTCATATATTTTTCAAAATCAGCCTTGGTTGCATTAAACTGGGTTGGATAATACTTTTGAGTCCTGTTATACGTAACTCTTAACTTGATTGGGTAAGTGCCGTCAAGCAGCGCCCTCCTTGTGTCTAATACAATTAATGTCTTTGGTGCCATAAATATTGCGATTTGCATACAATTTGCATACAAATGTAGATAACAAAGGTGACATTAAGAAAATAGATGATAAAATAAATTTCAATGAAAATCAATCATATCAATGCTTTTGATAGAATGTGACAACAAAAGAAAACAAATGATAACAACGGAAAAGTAGAATTTTTTTGACTCATAATCAGGGGGTCCCAGGATCATGCCCTGGTGGGCCCACAGCCGAAAGGCGTCACTCAAAGGGTTTATGAAGTCAATTCATAAACCCTTTTCGTTTGGGGTAAATTCTGGCCAAGTTTGGGCCAGGTTTTGTGTTTTTAGAGACGAATTCATAGAATTAGAGAAGCCTGATTAAACTAATTTTAAATCTTATATTTGGTTTACTCCCAAAAGCATACTAAAATCAATTGTATGAAAAATGTATTCTTTATTTTGGGAATGTTATTTGTAACAAGTTGTTCAAAAACAGAAGTTGCTTCTACACCGCCACTAAGTCCTATTGCCCAGGAAGAGTTGTTAAAATTTAGCATATCGCCCGATTTATCATCTAACAACTACTTACTAAATAAAGATACATTAGATTTTATAATCTCAGTTAATTCAAAAGTACCATCTCAAGGAATAAATTATAGTATTCAAGTTATGAGAACTGATAGTAATACAAACGTTTTTAAATTAGACACAACATCTAGTCAATCATCAATAAATATTAAAACAACTGGATTCGGTATTAAGGGAAATTATACTTTAAAAATTACCCTTACTTCTAAAACAACATCAACAAATACGATTAATCAAAACTATAGTATAAGTAGAAATAGAGTTTATAAAAATTACTTACGGCCTTCATATGATTTATCTAACTACGATATATGGTTTTCCTCAGCTCAACTCTTTAAATCCGATGGAAGTAAATATCTGAATAATCCTTTCATAGATGAACAATCTGCTCAATTAGATATTGATGGTGATGGATTAGAAGATCTATTCTATTTCGAAGGATATGATTTACAAGTTAGTCCAACTCCGAATCCGCCGCCTACAATATTTATGAATAATGGAAATATTTTAAAGCAAAGCATATATTCTGGAACAACAATAAAAAATCCACACGGAGTGAAATTATTAATTGGAGATTTTAATAATGATTCCTTGCCAGATATTTTTTCAAATGTTGCTGTAGATCCTCCTTTTGGCGCATTTCCTTTTTTAAATGATAACTGCCATGTTATTTTTAATTCAAAAAACGGTCTTTCATCTGTGAAAGAATTTCCCGATCAAGGTTTTTGGTATACCGGGTGCTCAGGAGATATTGATAATGACGGCGATTTAGATATAATCACATTTAATTTCCACAATCAAGCTGCAGGCGTGAAAAGTAGAGTTATGTGGAATGATGGAAAAGCAAATTTCACAATTGATTATAATGGTATTGGAGATATACCTACTGCTTATCAATCTGAATTAGTAGATATAAACAATGATAACTTTTTAGATCTGATTGTAGCTTATATACCAAATGGACCAACTAGAACTAATGATTTAAGAATATTTTGGGGTGATGGAAAGGTTTTTAATTTGAATAATTCAACTTCTATTAATATTTCACCAGACTGGTACTTAATGAATCTTGACTTTGTTGATATTGATAAAGATGGTATAAAAGAAATAATTCCAAGTGGAAATTATAATAATCCTGCAGGTGGAGCTCCAATTTATTTTATTTCTTTATTTAAATCTGAAGATAAAGGCAAAACATTTTCCGATAAAACAACTCAGTATATTGATAATAATACAGCAAATAGATTTTATCATGTAAGAGTTCAAGACATTGACAAAAATGGTATGATAGATATTTTTTCAGGTGAAAAAAAAGATAATATAAGATGGGAATGGAATGGATCTAAATTTATAAAAAAGTAAAATGGTATAAAACCACACCACAGGACAAGTTCCCGGTCAAGTTCCTGGCCAGGTTTTCATCAAAAACCGGTTAAAAGAGTTGAATTTATTCAAGTTTCAAATTGATAAATCTTAGATATTATTCATAATTTGAATGTGAATTCGAAAAGCAAAACTTGGGACTATGAGGAAATTAATCCCCTTACTATTTATATTAATAGGATGTGAGAAAGAAGATGAATTGATTTTATCTAAAAAAACATTTTCAATAAAAATAGATTCTGTTTTAAATTCAAGTGGAACAAAATCGCTCTTGTTTGATGCGAATGGATTTTACCATCTTAAACTAGATGCAACAAAAAATCAAACTTTAAGCAGAGTAACTGGCACTTTATTATTAAATAGCAAAGAGCCTATTCCCCCCGAAAAAGTAGAATGGGAAAGTAATTTATATTGATCAATCAAAAGAGGCGATACTGTAGCCATTAACACTAAGTCTTATATAAACTATTTTACTGGTCAATTTACTATTGTAAATCTGCCTCCATTAATTGCATCTAAAGAGGAATTAGTACCTACAAGTAATTTTGCATGATATAGTAGTAAAGGAGGTCAAATAAATAATATGATAGCCCCAATTTATAAAATGAAAGGTGATACACTAGTTTTAAAAACAACACATTCGGTATCCAAACAAATTGTTTTTACCAAGATAGTTTTAGAATAATCTTAAGAAAGGCTATTCTATATCCTATTGAATATCAATAAAATCTATTTCACCGCTCAAGGAACCCTCTAAATCTGGAATATATAACATGGAATAGAATTATTGGAAACCGATTAAATTTTAATCATATATTTGAATACCTCCAAAAGCATACTAAATCAATTGTATGAAAAATGTCATCTTATTTTTTGGAGTATTATTTGTAATTAGTTGTACGAAAACAGAAGCACCTGTTACTCCACCTTCACCTCCAGTGGTAATTATCGAAGAATCAATTAAGTTTTCAACCAATCTTGATACTGGCACATTTAATATTTCAGATACCTTGCCATTAGTTATCACTGTTAGCTCAAAACTTCCAAGTGATGGTATCGTTTACTCTATTACTTCAACATGGGTAGATAGTTCAAAACAAATTTTTAAACTTGATACAACTTTGAATCAATCAAGTTTAAGTTTAAAAATACCTGGTCATAAAAGAATGGGCAATTATTCTATTTTAGTGAACCTTAGCTCAAAAAAGACATCAAGTAATAATAGTTCTAAAACAATTAATGCAGTTAACATTCCAATAATTCCTGCTGTTAATGTTGACTTGTTTCCAGATTTAAACTGGAATGATCATGTTGCTGGAAAAAATACTTTATATGATTTTAACCAAGATGGTATCCCAGATATTATTACCTACAAAAGAGTTTCAGAAAAATCTACTCTACCTGCAATTTTTGAAATTAAAGATTATTTAGGGAATAATATTTATTCTTTCAATCTTAAAAACTTTAAACCATCAATTAGGGACTCGCTGCACCATGTAATTATTGATTACCGTGATCTAAATAATGATGGCCATTTTGACTTTGGTTTATCGTATATGGGTGAGTGGTGGACTGGACAAAATGGGCAAAGTCCTGTAAATTATATTGGCAACTATATTTGTTTATTATTGTCTAATGGTAAGTTACAATACCAACCCTTAGAAATACTTGATGAGCCTAACAAGGCTCTATCATTTAATTTAACCATTTTTGACTGGGACTTTGACGGAAAAGATGATGTGTTACTTTCTGATTTAGATAGAGGAGATTATTTAAAAAATTTAGGTGATAATAAATTTCTTAGAAGTAAATTAAGTAAAGCTTTATTCAATCAATCTATTGGTAATAAGTTAGATTTTGATAGAGATGGTAAAATTGATATGATCAATCTTTATATAAATCAATTAGATGAAAATAATCGTTATACCTCTACAGACATGTCTCAAACATTATCAGTTTTATCAAAAAATGGAGTAACAAACTATCCAGTCGTTGGAAAAAAACTTAATAAATATATTTATTTCATTGGAGAAGTTGAGTCTGTTGAAAGAGTAAACTTAGTTGACGGTGACGGAGATGGTGATTTAGATTTAATTATTGGCAGTGCTTTATCTAAGGTAAATGCAGGATGGGATTATAGACAAGAATACTTTGAAAATACTGGCAGTCAATTTGAGTACAGACAAAATTATATCGAAAATGATAAATCTTTATATGGCGAACTGCAAGCATGGACGTTCGATATTGATAATGATGGTGATTTAGATTTATTTTATCCAACGTATAAAAAAAGCAACCTAAATGGACCAAAAGGTGGTGTATTTTGGTGGGAGAACACAAAAAAGGGATTTAAGATCAATAAAAATTTCAAATTAAAATATTAATGAGATTAAAAGTTATTGAGCACCTCCAGAACCCTCTTAATAGGGTGCAGTAACATGCCCTCTACTTCAAAATCCAATGTAAAGTGTTTAAAACAAACTGTCTCCAGTCGTAAGCATCAACTTGCATTAAATGGACTATCGTTTAACATTTGTCCAAAAGAACAAGTACTTATTAAAGGTAAAAAGCAGAAATCAGGATGCGTATAATAATTTGATTTAAACTTATAAAAACTAAACGTTCTTTTCTAATTCATCGATTGTTTTTTTTGCAGCAGCCAATCTTGTTGCTTTATTCTTTTCAATTAACTTGTTTACAGCCCAGTGTTCTAGCCTATGATGCATCGGGATAAGCAAGGCAGCTAATGCTACTAAACTTAATAACATTAGAAATGGTGAATGGTGTGTGACTTTTTCTAAAATTGGATGTATTAGTAGATTCAAAAATTCAAATACAATTAATAAAGAAACCACACTTAAAAATTGTATGACTTTAGTATTTGTAATATGCTTTCTGCTAAATAATATAAATAGCATAAAGAAGCTTATAATGCCTAATGCAATAAAAGTGTATTCTAGATTCATTTTACGTGTTTCATTCGCCTGTTCTTCTTCCAATGCTAATTGTTCTTGACGAGATTCTTCCTCTACAGACATTAACTGTGCTTGTTGAAGTGCTTTGATA
>JACCDU011007087.1_pt1 | contig 15390 bp, 16 predicted proteins | sample 7446081 | NCBI WGS metagenome assembly JACCDU01 (sample SAMN15323447, study PRJNA562643) | freshwater metagenome | isolation source: river surface water | place: USA:Blue River Watershed | collected 2017-08-17
CTGTTCGCCAAGCCGGTCGCCGAGAACGGCTTCAACAAGAAGGCCGAGGACCTCGACGCCGAGTACACCAACGCCGACGGCGTGAAGCTCAAGAACGGCGACGTGCTGATCGCTGCGATCACCTCGTGCACCAATACCTCGAACCCGAGCGTGCTGCTGGCTGCCGGCCTGTTGGCCAAGAAAGCCGTCGAGCTGGGCCTGACGGTTCCGCCGCACATCAAGACCTCGCTGGCCCCCGGCTCGCGCGTGGTCACCAAGTATCTCGAAGCTGCAGGCCTGATGCCCTACCTCGAGAAACTGGGCTTCGGCGTCACCGCGTACGGTTGCACCACCTGTATCGGTAACGCCGGCGACCTGACCCCGGCCATGAACGAAGCGATCGTGAAGAACGACGTCGTCGCCGCCGCTGTCCTGTCGGGCAACCGTAACTTCGAAGCGCGTATCCACCCGAACATCCGTTCGAACTTCCTCGCATCGCCGCCGCTGGTCGTCGCTTACGCGATCGCCGGCAACGTCACCGTCGACCTGATGACCCAGCCGATCGGCAAGACCAAGGATGGCCGCGATGTGTTCATCGGCGACATCTGGCCGACCTCGGCCGAGATCAACAAGCTGATGAAGCACGCGATGAACGCCAAGACCTTCAAGGCGAACTACGCGGACGTCAAGGGCGCGCCGGGCAAGCTGTGGGAAAACATTAAGGGCGTGGCTTCGGGCCAGGTCTACAACTGGCCGTCGTCGACCTATATCGCCGAGCCGCCGTTCTTCGACGACTTCGCGATGGAGCCGAAGGCAGCATCGGCCGGCATCAGCGGCGCACGCGCCCTGGGTGTGTTCGGCGACTCGATCACCACCGATCACATCTCGCCGGCAGGCTCGATCAAGGAATCGAGCCCGGCAGGCAAGTGGCTGCAGGAAAACGGCGTGCTGAAGGCGGACTTCAACTCCTATGGCTCGCGTCGCGGCAACCACGAGATCATGATGCGCGGCACCTTCGCCAACGTGCGCATCAAGAACCTGATGATCCCGGCCAAGCCGGACGGTTCGCGCGTTGAAGGCGGCATCACCCTGCACCAGCCGAGCGGTGCAGAAATGTCGATCTACGACGCCGCGATGAAGTACATCAAGGATGAAACGCCGACGATGATCTTCGCGGGCGAAGAGTACGGCACCGGCTCGTCGCGTGACTGGGCAGCCAAGGGCACCCAGCTGCTGGGCGTGAAGGCCGTGGTCGCGCGTTCGTTCGAGCGTATCCACCGCTCGAACCTGGTCGGCATGGGCGTGCTGCCGCTGCAGTTCATCGGCAACGACAGCGTCGCTTCGCTGAACATCACCGGCAACGAGACCTACGACCTGATCGGCCTGGAGAACGACATCAAGCCGCAGCAGGAAGTGACACTCGTGATCAAGCGCGCCAACGGCCAGACCCAACAGGTCAAGCTGCTGCTGCGTATCGACACCCCGATCGAAGTCGATTACTACCGTCACGGCGGCATCCTGCCGTTCGTGCTGCGCCAGCTGCTCGCCGCTTAAGCACTACCGCAGTACTGGCCGGCGAGGCAACTCGCCGGCCGCCTTTTAAAAACCAGATTCCCATCCGGAGACAACTATGTGGAAGATGCTTGTAGCGTTCATCATTTTCGCGGTGATCGCGCTGACCGTCGTGTTCAAAGCCGGCGACAAGGCCGATATGCAAGGTGAGGCCGGCGGCCATACCGAGCAGGCCGAAACCAAGAAGGAAGGCGCAGAAGCGCCTGCCGCTGCTCCGGCAGCTGCACCTGCTGCAGCCCCGGCTGCGGCCGAAGGCGAGAAGAAGTAATCCTTCCCTGCCCTCGCAAGAAAGCGCGGCTTGCCGCGCTTTTTTGTTGCCCGCAGCTTTGCGCGCGCATGCCATCCATCCTGCCTGAACATCGCCGCTGACCCGTGTGACACGGATGCCCGATTCACCGACGAAGACGGTGTGCCGGGCGTGTCCGACGGTGCCGGCACGTGGCATCTCTTACAATGTCGGTTTCGACATCGCCTTATCGAAGGACACGACGTGCGCCGTCCCCTGAAGAACCCCGCCCGCAAATTCTCTGCCGACAGCCAGCGGCTGGCCACACTCGCGCAATCGATGGTGCAATCGACCAGCCGCATCGAATCCCGCAGCTGGGAAGCCCGGCTCGACGCCCTGCTGCAAAAGCAGTTGGGCGGCAACCAGCTGCAAGCCATCGACAGCGCGCTGGATCACCTGTTCCATACCGACCTCGATGCCTATGATGCGCTGCTCGATTCGGTCGAGGCGATCAGCTCGGAATGCACCATCGAGCGAGACGGCAAGGCCTGGGATGCGATGCTGATCGCGGTGCCCATCCTCGCGTGGACTCGCTTCGCGATCCCGTCCGGCCCCATCAATGCCGCCACCTTGCAAGCCATCACAGCGCACCTGTACGGCCACATCCTGGCCGCCAATACGCGTGCCGCAGTCACGCCAACGCTGTTCTCGATCGACCAGCTGCCGCGCTCCTATTGCGACAACTACCTGCTGGTGCGACGCATGGCCGAGGCCGCGATTGCCGGCAAGGCCCTGCAAGCCCCGACCGACCTGCCCGAGACGGCGCCCTTCCTCGCCGACACGCGCTACCTGCTGGTGACCGTCACCGCCGAGGCTGGCCAGCCGCTGCTGCGCTGGCAGGAAGAAGACGCCGGCACCAGCCGCAGCGCGAGCGCACAGGCGGCGCTGGGCCAATGGCAGTTGCAGGTCGGCCCGAACGTGCAGGCGATGATGCCGGGCTGTGGCATCGAGCTGCTGCTGCCGGGCGCGTACTACGTGACCTGCCGCGAGGCCGACAAGGCCATCCGTCCCATTTCGCTGCGCGCGGCCGTGCACTACCTGACCAATACGCTGGGTACCGAAGCCGAACAGCTGCAGGTGGTGATCGCGCCAGTCGGCGACGAATCCGGCGAAATGCGCGTCGACGAATTCCGCATCAGCTTCGGCCCTGCGGACAGCAATGACGTCTATTACGGCGTGGTATGGCCACTGTATGACGAAGAGAGTGCCGAAGAACTGCTGCCCGCACTGGGGCTGCGCCGCGGCCCGAACGCGCCGCTGACGCCGCAGCAGCAGATCATCACGGTGCTGCGCGAATCAGGCATCACGCGCATCCACCAGGTCGATTCGGTGATGGCGCCCGAGTATTGCGATGACTGCGGCTCGCCTTTCTTCAGCGACGTTGAAGAAGAGATGGTGCATGCAGAGATGCCGGAAGACGCGGGACAAGGGAGCGGACAACTGCACTGACCCGCGAATTGCATGCCGTCGAATTGAAGCGGGTTCTCGAACGATGCCTGTCTGCTATAATTCGCAGTTCGTCGGGGCGTAGCGCAGCCTGGTAGCGCACTTGCATGGGGTGCAAGGGGTCGCGAGTTCGAATCCCGCCGCCCCGACCATTAGTTTCAATCGTATCAAACGAAAAAGGCCAATCTTCGGATTGGCCTTTTTGTTTTACGCCATGACTTCATTTCCCCTGGTCTTCGATTTGTTCAGCAGCCACAGCACAATCAGGAAATTCATGGCGTTCCATCCTATGCCGTTGATGAACGCCGCGTCATAGCGCCCCGTCAGGTCGAAGATCACGCCAGGCATCCAGCCCCCCAAGGCCATGCCGACCAGCGTCCCGAAAATCACGACCCCCACTCTCGCCCCCGCTTCCTTCGGAGAGAAATGCTCACGAATGATGATCGCGTACGATGGGACGATGCCGCCTTGGAACAGCCCGAACAGCGCGGAAATGACATACAACGATGACAGATCATCGAATGGAATGAACATGGCCAGTGCCACGGCTTGCAATGCGGAGCCGACGAGCAACGTCTTGAGGCCGCCGATATGATCCGATATCCAGCCTGAGGCCAGTCTGCTGACGATACCGAAGCCCAGCATCAGCGACAGCATCTCGGCGCCTCGTGCAGCCCCGAATCCCAGATCAGTGCAATACGCCACGATATGTACCTGTGGCATGGACATCGCGACGCAACAGCCTATGGCTGCAGTAAACAACATCGCTTGTGCATGTTGCGGCGTCAGCCCGAACGGTGCTTCGACCATCCGGTTGGTCACCATCGATGCCGGCAGGCTGGCGTGGTGTGACGGCGGGCGCTGGCGCAGCTTGAAGCTCAGAAGAATCATGCCTGCCGCGCATACGGCGCCCAGCAACAGATAAGTATGTCGCCAGCCAATTTGTTGAACACCGTACTGCACCAAAGGGGGCCAGACAGTCCCCGCCAGATAATTCCCGCTCGCACAGACAGCAACGGCGATGCCGCGCCGCTTGTTCCACCAAAGCGAGGTATCTGCAATCAGCGGGACAAATGCACTACCCACACCGAGGAAGCCGATCAGGACACCATGGGCCATGCCGAATACATAGAGATTCGACGTCACGCCCGCAATGCCGTAACCCGCAAGCACGCCCAGCGCGCCAACTTGAAGCACACGACTGATGCCCCAACGGTCAGCCCAGCGTCCGCAAGCCATTCCTCCCAGCCCGAATCCGATCATGGTCAAGGTGTAAGGCAAAGCGGCATCGCCACGGCTGACACCGAATTCAGCCTGGATTTCAGGCAGGACGACCGACAGCACATACATGCCACTATTGCCCAGCGTAGCGATGATCAGTGCGACAAACAGCCTGGTAGCGGCATATCGGGAATCAATCAGGCTGTCATGTGCCGGGGTGTCATATCGGTTCATGGATAGGGCATTCGAATATGAGTTCAGCGCAGTGTATGCGATGTGGCATTGACCGGATTTCGAAAAAAAGACAAAATTTTTCGAAATGCTGACATACATACCTGCTGACCCGACACCCAGAAGAATGCCGTCACCCGATGAGCCCGTTACAGTTCATTGGCGGCGACCGGAGGCGAATACAACAGTACCGACGCATCGGCATCCATGGGCGCAAATCGCTTATCCGTTTAGCGGAAGCATCCGTGTGCTGGCATCGCAAACGATGTGGGTCGTACCCTCGCGACGAGCCGTCTGGATCCCGCCCGATGTCGAACATGAAGTGACGATGCTGGGCGAGGTTGAGCTGCGAACGATCTATATCGCCCCGGAGGTGGCATGCACGTCATTCAACGGTTGTTCTGTGTTCGATGTCTCGGATTTGCTAAGGGCTTTGTTCGAAGCCTTGGGCACGACTGTTGGCGCAAGGACGACCTACGCTGAAGAGCGGCGCCGACAAATAACGCAATTGATCCTGACCGAACTTTCGCAGGCGCCCCTTTTGTCGCTCGGGCTGCCGATGCCGACGGACCGCCGCCTGCAGGCATTATGCGAGGCGCTGGCAAGACAACCGGGTACGCAGGCGACGCTGGGCGATTGGGCACTACAGGTCGGCGCCAGCGAAAGAACGATAGCACGACTGTTTCGGGAAGAATTGAAGATGGGATTTGCCGAATGGCGTCAGCAACTCAGGCTGTCAATCGCCATCGACATGATGGGGCGTGGCGAACCCTTGCACCGCGTCGCCGCCGAACTGGGTTACGCCAACCTTGCGTCTTTTACGGTGATGTTCAAGCAAGCGCTTGGCGTCCCGCCGAGCAGGTTTCATCGAAGCCGGGCCGACCTTTGACGGGCGGGCTTCTGCTGCCCCCGGCTTTGGCATTCAGGCCAAAGATCATCAGGAACCCGAAAAGCACCACAGCAAAATGGCGGAGCATGCCCCCTCCAGATATTTGGTTTGATTTTCAGTACATTTCGAAAATATAAACCGAACGCGGGAGCGGCGGCAAAACTGGCGTTGAATGCCAGAACGCCAATCCCATCCTTGAAACTTCAATAGAGATCAGCTTCGCCGGTGCCCGCCGGCGCCGACGGCGGCTGGCCTTGCTGAGATGCCCTTGAACGCGCCGAGAACATCGTTCCCCGCGCAGGCACGTTCGGTGCGAACGCCTTCAGGCCGAATTTGGCATCGCCTACATCGTCGTAGATCGCTTCGATGCCACCTCGCTTGCAGTAAGTCTCATGCCAGAAGCCGGTGCCGCCGGAATCTTTCAGGAAGTTTTTCCACCAGTCGCGATGGATGCCGGAGCGTGTCCACTTCTCCATCGATTCGAAATCGCGCCAGTACCAGCGCATGCCCAAATGCATCGGGAACAGGCTGAACAGGATGCCCTGATCGACGTGCAGCAAGCCATCGGGCCACTCATCAGCGGCCTTCTGGATTTGCGGGCCAATGCCGAACAGGGTCTTGATACCGGCGAGCGTGCGCACCTTCATGCCCAAGTAAATCACGACCAGGTCCGGGTAAGCAGTCAAATCGACTGTGGTGCGCTCGACGGAAGTTTTCATGAGGCCTCCAGTTCAAGGCAGGGGCCTGAAATGAACAATTCCCCCGTTGCCCCCATGCGCTTTGAATGTTTATACCAGCCTTCGAGACCGCCCGACACGCTGTCGACGTACTACGCCTGCTTCATTCAGAACCCGGTGATGGCGACCTTGCCGAAATGCGCGCCGCTGGCCATGTGCCTGAACGCGGCCTTCGCATCGGCGAGGGCAAAGGCCTGATCCATGACCGGTTTGATTTGGTGCAGTTCGATCGCGCGATTCATTTGCTCGAAGCGCGCCTTCGATCCGACCGCGATGCCCTGCACGCGGATCATCGGGCCGATCAGCTGGCGAATGGAAATGGTCGCCTCGAAACCGGCGACAAATCCGACCACCCCGACGAAGCCGCCAAAGGCTGTCGCCGACAGGGATTTCGACAAGCCGGCACCGGCCGTCTCGACCACGATATCGACGCCGCGCCCGCCGGTGGCTTCCTTCACCTTGACGTCCCAGTCTTCATGCTTGCGGTAGTTGACCAGCACATCGGCGCCCAACGCCTTCGCCCGTTCGAGCTTCTCGTCGCTCGACGACGTGATGATCACGCGGGCGCCTGCGGCCTTCGCAAATTGCAACGCAAACAGCGACACGCCACCGGTGCCTTGCAGCAGGACGGTATCGCCCGGCTTGACACTGCCCTCCTGCAGCGCAGACCAAGCCGTCAATGCGGCGATTGGCAGGGTCGCGGCCTCCGCATCGGACAGCGATGGCGGCGGCGCGACCGCTTCCTCGGCAGGGACGGCGACATATTGCTGGAGCACGCCCGACAATGGCGCGCCGAGCGTCTGCCTGAAGCGCTGCTGAGGCGTCGGCTTGCCGTCATACCAGCCCTGCGTATACACCGGCGTCACGCGATCGCCGACCTTCCATTGGGTGACGCCCTCACCCAGCGCCACCACGGTGCCGCACGCATCCGATGCCGGCACCAGCGGCAAAGGCAGGCCGGGAATGTAATTGCCACCGAGGACAGCCAGATCGCGGTAATTGAGGCTGGCTGCAGCCACCTTCACCAGGATCTCGCCGCGCTTCGGTTGCGGCACATCGAGCTCTATCGGTTCGATCGCGTCGAGCGAAAACGCCGTCGCGGCCATGGCCTTCATTTTGGCGGGGATGTTCGTCAATGCGGTCTCCTGAATCGTTATGTAGCCGGCCGGCGCAGTGCGACCCGCGCATGGGCCGGTCTGCCTGCATTCGACCCTTGTATTGAATCCGCATGAGTATGCCGTGGCACCAACGACTCGTAAATGGAACAAAATCGGTTTTAGAATTCCACTTTCCAGAATAATCAACGCCTGCGCCGGCATCAGGGCCAGGCGGACCGGAGTACGGACTTGGACAGGATTGAACAGGTGCGCACCTTTTGCGCGGCGGCAGAACTGTTGAATTTCCGGGGTGCGGCCATGCGGTTGGGCATGTCGCCCCAGGGGGTCACGCGCGCCATCAAGGAATTGGAGACGGTGTTTGGTGAAACCCTGTTCCACCGTAATACCCGTCAAGTACGGCTGACGGAATTTGGCCAGCGACTGTACGAACGCGCGCGGGATACGCTGATCCAGGTCGACGACTTGCTGCAGCTGAAATCTGACGACGAACCGACCGCTATCGGAGGATCCGTACGCATCACGGCACCGGGCGCTCTGGGCCGCCGCTGGCTGATGCGTGCACTCGCCAAACTCAGCACCGCGCATCCGCAGATGGCGATGGACCTGCGCCTGAATGAACAGCTGGCCGACGTCGTCGCCGAGCGGGTCGATGTCGGCGTGCGCATCGGCCCTGTCGACAACCCTGGCTACATCACGCGCATGGTCGGGCGCGTGCCCTTCTTCGTGGTCGCATCACCGGCACGCATACGCAAGAGTGGCAAGCCCTCGACCATCGCCGACCTGCGCACGCTGCCGGTCACGGCACTCATCAATGCCAATACGGGCCGCGCATGGCCGTGGGTCTTTTCTAACAACCGCCAATTCCCGCCGACGACACCGGCGTTCACGACCGACGATCCCGAGAGCGAATGCGAGGCCGTGCTGGGTGGCGCAGGCTTTGGCCAACTGCCCGGTTATCTTGCTGCGCCCTTCATCCGGCAAGGCAGGCTCGTGCCTGTGCTGGAGCGCTACGCGCCACCACCGTGGGAAGTCCATGTCTTCCGCCCACACCGGGCGCCCACGCCGGCGCGCGTTCGGCTGGTCTTCGACACGCTGGTGGAGGCCTTGTCGGATGATTTGGCATTCCCTTCAGCGCGTTGACCGCCACAAATTCGCTTCCCCAAGCGGACAACCACATTGATTGGCCCCACAGGGCAAAACCCACGTTTCCCTACCAATCCCTTCATTGACTTGGGCAGACCCGAGGCAAGCTCGAAGCCCTTGTTTTCATTCAGGAAAATTTCGTTCCCGTTAATTTTCCCAAACTGACAATTTCCACAAAAAGCCGTCGTCAAATAGCTAACTTTTAGTCGGTTTTCTGCCGGATTATTTCCGAAAAACAATATAATCGTGGGTTCACAGGTAGCCCTGCGCGAACAAGGACAACACGATGCAGTTGATGTGGGTTTCGGGTCCGACCGGACATGTACGCACCATCTCGATCACCGCCAAAAAAGTACTGATCGGGAGCTGCGCGCTCGCCTTTTCGCTGGTCGCCACCGGTTTCCTGCTCTATCTGATCGGCTTCAAGATCGCGATCGAAGTGCGCCCCGAGCTCGCCCGCAGCTTGGGCGGCGTGACCACCGAAGCCGAACAGGCCCGCATGGAGGCGGTCTATCGCGAACGCCTGACCAAGCTGCAGGCCATGCTTGACTCGACCGCGCAGGATATCCGCCAGCTGCAGACGCTGAAGAACCGTTTCATGGATATTGCGACGCCCAGCGCGCTTCGCAATAATTCGCCAGCCTCAGTCAAGGAAGATGGCAAGGGTGGCCCGCTGCTGCCGACCACCCGCACCGAGCTGCATCCGAACCAGCCGCTGACGCATTCGCTGGACGATGCCATGCAAGACTTCGCCCAGTTCAATAAAGTCGTCAGCAGCATGCGCCACGACTGGGACAAGCAACTGACCTGGCTGACCACCCTGCCCACCGGCCTGCCGATCTCCGGCGACTTCCGCGTCACCAGCGGCTTCGGCATGCGCAATGACCCGTTTACCGGCACGCTGGCGCGCCACGAAGGCCTCGACTTCACGGCCGCTGCCGGCACGCCCATCATTGCGGCCGCCGATGGCGTGGTGACCCGCTCCGGCTGGGAAGACACCTACGGCAATATCGTGGAGATCACGCATGCCGAAGGCTTCGTGACCCGTTACGCCCACATCAGCAAGCGCCACGTGGCAGAAGGCCAGCAAGTCAAGCGCGGCCAACGCATCGCTGACGTCGGCAGCACCGGCCGTTCGACCGGCCCGCACCTGCATTACGAAGTGTTCCGCGCAGGCCGTGTGCTGAACCCGGTCCAGGTGCTGCCGCTCAACAATAGCTGATCCACTGGCTCGGATCCGCCACGACCGGAAAACCCTACATTTCCCCTACAAATCCATCGGGTAAGGCGAATTCTAGGAAGTCGGCGCAAGTTATTGATTTACTTGAAAGCAATCTTGCCCCACCTTGGAGAACAAGGCAAAGCAAGCTAAGCGCTTGATTCTCTGGCAAAAAATCAACCCCGCAGCCCTTCGCTGTCCGGTATATTGTGGTTTAGCAAGAGGGACTGGAGAACCTGATGTTCCGTAAGATGAAGCAAAACAAGCTGCTACCGACCCAGGAAAAGTTCGACACGCTGATCGGCGCCACGACCGAGATCTATGGCCGCCTGGTGCTGCTGGACAGCGTGCGCATCGATGGCAAGGTGGTCGGCAACATCGAGACCGCCAAGGACAAGAAGGTGACCGTGGCCATCGGCCGTTCGGGCGAAGTCTCGGGCGACATTACCGCGCATCGCGTGATGGTGGCTGGAAAAATCGAAGGCAACATCTATGCGACGGAGCGTGCCGAGTTCCACAAGGATTCGGAAGTCCGCGGCGACATCACCTATGGCACCATCGGCGTCGAGCATGGCGCCAAACTGCTTGGCCTCGTGATCCAGGCACAGAACAACGCCACCAGCACGACCGATGCACAGGCCGTCATCAAGGCGGCGCAGGAAATGAAGTAAACCGCCCCGCTGCCGGCACGGTAGGCAACGCATAAAAAAAGCCTGATCGATGATCAGGCTTTTTTGTTTGGCGGTCAGGCCGCAAAGCGATGCTACCTGCTCAGGGCTTTTTCTTGAGCTCGCCCTTGACCACACCACCACGCTGGATGGTGATGCTCTTGAAGCTAACCTTGCCATCCACCACCGCACGGCTGCCGATGGTCAGGTCACGGCAATCCAGCGAACCGGAGAAATTGCCCTTCACGTTCATCGTGTCGCAGGTGACGTTGCCGTCCAGGACACCCGTCACACCGATTTGGATCGAGTGCAGCGACAGCGTGCCGCGCACCGTACCATCGATGGTCAGGTAACCGTTGGAGCGGATCTCACCGATGAATTCAAAGCCTTCGCTGATGATCGAAGGCTTAAGGTTGCTAGCGCCCGGTTTGGCGACCGCACCACCCGTCGGGATGGTTTCAACTTCCGGGACTGCGACCACCTCTGGCTCGACCGGCGCAGGCTGGCTGACTGGCGGCGGACTCACTTCATTCGTGGTTGCCATCTTGTCCCGTTCGTCGTTTCTTCGAATGTTGAACACGTGTGAATACCCTGAAATCTATGTGAATCCGAATTAATTGCCGGCGCCTTCGTCGATCTTCTGCAGTGCACCTTGCAGATCGCCGCCCTTCTCAATTTCGATCTCGGCGTACTGGACAGAGCCCAGCGCTTTGCCGGTCGAACGAATGAACAGGGATTTTTTCGCAGTCAGCGTGTCGTGGATCTCACCGCGCAGGTCAATGATATCTGCCGTCACTTTACCCTTGATCACGCCGGAGCTGGCGACGATCAGTTCACGCGCCGTGATATCGCCCTCGATGCTGCCCGAGACCGAAGCAATGTCAGGTACGACAAAAGTGCCGTTCAGCACGACGCCTTCGCCTACCGTCAGGCAACCGCTTTGATTTGAATCCGCCAACACCGCCTCCCAGATTTCAGGTCAGAATTAATCACGATCATCGGCCGCGCTGCTCTCCCTTTGCACGCTCATGGTGTGCACAGGAGGCTGTAACCCGCCGGTTTGATTCCTAAAAGAAATTATAAGGCGAAATGTTCAAAATTTCGCAAATAATTCTTTTCGATTTTTACCTGTTATCACCGAACTTAACAATAAAATAATTTTCGACGTAGGAAGCCTGTAGGAATGAATTTCGCCGACGCCGCACTCGCCTTCCGCAACGCATTTCATCGGCACTGGTATGACGAGTTATTGAAAAATTTTATAGGACTAATCGATATTTTGAATTTGCGTTATATACCGCGCAGCACCATAATCTGTCCTGTCTCCTCTATGTCTTTCCTCAGATATAGATTCAGCCCGCTCCTCAGGAGCGGGCTTTTTTTTTCGCCGGTGATTTCTTTGCCCCGCACGGGTGCCGCCGCATACAGGTGCCATCGCACTGCACTTTATGTCATCAGCGCTGGCTGTGACGGCGAAAGAGCCGATCGGTGATCAGGCCTTGAGCAGGCCGAGGATGGCAGTCAGTTCGCCGCGTATCGCCACCAGGTCCATCGGTACGCTGCCAGCATCAATGCCGGTGACAGGTTCGGGGCGGCTGTCGAGCTTGTTACGTGCACCGCTGATGGTGAAGCCCTGCTCATACAGCAGTTCACGGATGCGACGGATCAGCAGCACTTCATGGTGCTGGTAGTAGCGCCGGTTGCCGCGGCGCTTCACGGGCTTGAGTTGCGTGAACTCTTGTTCCCAATAGCGCAGCACGTGCGGCTTCACGCCGCACAGTTCGCTGACCTCACCAATGGTGAAGTAACGCTTCGCCGGAATCGGCGGCAATGGTTCCAGCAGGGGCTTGGCTGCGCGGTCGTTCATTCAACAGGACGGGTCAGGCGCCGTGGGACGCATTGCGCTGAGTAGCGCTGTCGACCATGGCCTTGAGTTTCTGGCTGGCGTGGAAGGTGACGACGCGGCGAGCGCTGATCGGGATCTCCTCACCGGTCTTCGGGTTGCGACCGGGACGCTGCGGCTTGTCGCGCAACTGGAAGTTGCCGAAGCCCGACAGCTTGACCGATTCGCCGCGCTCGAGCGCATCACGGATCTCGCCAAACAAGGTCTCGACCATGTCCTTGGCTTCGCGCTTGTTCAGACCCACTTGCTCGAACAGCAGTTCAGCCAACTCGGCCTTGGTCAGGGTCGGCAGCTCTTTCTCGGCCTTGGTTCGCGCCTGCGAAGCGAGCACCGCGCGACCGAGGTCGGCGGCAAGTACAGATTCCATTTCGGCAGGATTGCTTTGGTTCATTGTGTGATTGGATACCGAGGGGGCTGGCTTGTCGGGCTGATGTTTTTATCGCAGCGTCGCGCCGTGTTTTTTGCTGACAGCGTCGACCAAGGCCACCATCGCGGCGTCCACCGAATCGTCCTGCAGGGTGGATTGAGTATCTTGCATGGTCATGCGGAAAGCAAGGCTTTTTTGGTCTTCCGCGAGGCCTTTGCCGCGATATTCATCAAATAAAACAATATGTTGCATGATTCGACATGCCGGGTTGACCTGCGCCTCGGCCTGCAACGTGTCGATGATGTCTTGCACGCGAACGGTGGTTTTCACCAGCAGCGCAAGGTCGCGCGTGACGGCCGGGAATTTCGAAATCTCGCGGTAAGCCGGTACTTGGCGCTGCTGCAAGGCAGCCGCGTCGACTTCGAACATCACCGGCGCGAGCGGTAGCTCGAGCTGCTGCTGCAGCTTCGGATGCAGTTCGCCGATGAAGCCGATGGCCTTGCCATCCAACACGACAGCCGCCGAACGGCCCGGGTGCAGCGCCGGATGGACTGCGGGCTCGAAGCGCACGAGCGCCGGTGCAAACAGTGCTTCCAGATCAGCCTTCACGTCGAAGAAATCGACATTGCGTGCAGATTGGCCCCATTGCTCGTCGGCGATGCCGCCGTAAGCGAGTGCAGCGACCCGCTTGGGTTGCGCGAAACCGGCGACTGCCAGCGGACCATCCTGCACCGACGCATCCTTGGCGAATACGCCGCCGATCTCGAACACGCGCACGCGGCTGGCCTTGCGGTTCAGGTTGTATTTCACGTTGGCGACCAGGCCGCTCAAGAGCTGCGAGCGCATCACGCTCATCTGGCTGGCGATCGGGTTCAGCAGGCGGATCGGGTCGGCATTGCCGGCGAAATCGCGCTCGGCGGCTTCCTCGATGAAGCTGTAGTTCACCACTTCCTGATAGTCGAGGTCAGCCAGCTGACGGCGCACGGTGAACAGCGAACGCTGCGCCTCGGGCGCAATGCGGATCTGGTTCGGCGCCACTGGCGGCAGTGCCGGGATGTTTTCGAAACCGTGCACGCGCGCGATCTCTTCGATCAGGTCTTCTTCGATTTCGATGTCGAAGCGGTAGCTGGGCGGCGTCACCGCGAAGCTGTCGCCTGTCTGCGTGAATGGCAGGCCGAGGCGCGTGAAGATGTCCGCGACCTGCTCCGCCTGCAGCGGGATGCCGATGATCTTGGCCGCGCGCGCAACGCGCAGCGTGACCGGCTCACGCTTGGGCAGCGATGTGATTTGGTCATCCACCGGGCCAACCCTGGTCTGCCCTGCGACGCCGCAGATCTCGACGATCAGCGCGGTGATGCGCTCGATATGCTCGACCGTGGTCGCAAAGTCGACGCCACGCTCGAAACGATGCGCGGCATCGGTCGAGAAGTTGTAGCGGCGCGCCCTGCCCTGAATGGCTTGCGGCCACCAGAATGCCGCTTCGAGATAGATGTTGGTCGTTTCCAGCGACACGGCCGTGGCGTCACCGCCCATGATGCCGGCCAGTCCTTCGGCTTCCTTGTCGTCGGCGATCACGCCGATCCAGCTGTCGAGCTCGACGGTATTGCCGTTCAAAAGCTTCAACTGTTCACCCTGCTTACCCCAGCGGACGTCGAGGCCGCCGTGGATCTTGTCGAGGTCGAACACGTGGGTCGGACGACCGAGCTCGAGCATCACGTAGTTGGAGATGTCGACCAGCGCCGAGATCGGGCGCTGGCCGCTGCGTTCAAGGCGCTGCTTCATCCATGACGGCGTCTCGGACTTCGCGTTCAGGCCGCGGATCACGCGGCCGGAGAAGCGGCCGCAGAGATCCGGCGCGCTGATCTTCACCGGCAGCTTTTCGTCGAGGGTCACGGCCACCGGCGCCGACGCCGGCATCGCCAGCGGCGTGCCGGTCAGGGCCGACACTTCACGCGCCACGCCCAGCAGCGACAGGCAGTCGGCGCGGTTCGGCGTGAGCTTGATGGTGAACTTCAGGTCGTTGAGCTGGTAGTGGTCGCGGAAATTCTGGCCGACCTGCGCGGTCTCGGCCAACTCCAGCAGGCCGGCATTCTCTTCCGACAGCTTCAGCTCGCGTGCCGAGCACAGCATGCCCTGCGACTCGACGCCGCGCAGCTTGCCGACCTTGATTTCAAACGGCTTGCCATCGTCGCCTGGCGGCAGCTTGGCGCCGGCCATCGCGCACGGCACCTTCATGCCCACGCGCACATTGGGCGCGCCGCAAACGATGTTGAGCAAGGTGCCGGTGCCGGCATCAACCTGGCAGACGTTCAGGCGGTCGGCATTCGGGTGCTTGTCGACCGCCATCACTTGCGCGACGACGACGTTGTTGAACGGCGGTGCGACCGGCTCGACCTCTTCCACTTCGAGGCCAGCCATGGTCAGCAGGTGCGACAGTTCATCCGAGGTCAGTTTGGGATCGACCAGGGTGCGCAGCCAGTTTTCAGAGAATTGCATGTCGCGTGCTCAGTTGAATTGTTTCAGGAAGCGCAGGTCGCCTTCGTAGAACAGGCGCAGGTCGCTGATGCCATAACGCAGCATGGTCAGGCGCTCGAGGCCGGAGCCGAACGCA
>JACCDU010035325.1_pt1 | contig 15385 bp, 14 predicted proteins | sample 7446081 | NCBI WGS metagenome assembly JACCDU01 (sample SAMN15323447, study PRJNA562643) | freshwater metagenome | isolation source: river surface water | place: USA:Blue River Watershed | collected 2017-08-17
AGAGGCCCATGGCTGGCGCAGGGGCCGCCTCGCCCTCTTGCGGGGTGGTGGGCACCACGCGCAAAGCCACCATGGCCAGCGACTGCGCGGCCGCAGGTTCGGCCAGCCACTGGGCGGCTTCAAAGCCCGAGTTCACGCCGCAATACGGCGCAGACAGCGAGGTGGCAAACGATTTCACATCGTCGCTGACCCCTTGGGCAAACGGCTCGATGGAGAAAGCTTCGTTGACTTGCCACACTTTGAGGGCGACCTGCGGCACCATGAACTGCGACTGGATCTGATCCGCCATCAAACCCGGCAAATCCCGCGCATCGCGGGTTTGCAACAGGCTTTGCGACCAACGGTGCAAACGATCGGCCAGGATGGCGTTGTCGTTGCCATTGCGAATCATGTCCATCATGCGCATTTCCAGCGCCCGAATTTTTTCGCGCAGCATTTCGGCCTGACGCTCTTGCAAGCTGACGGCACGTTGGCCGTGCGGGCTGGTCAGGCGCACGGCCGACAGCAGTTCGGCATGGCGCGCAAAAAAGTCGGGCGTGTTCACCAGGAAATTGGCGATGTCGTCTTCGGTAATAGGGTTCATGGCATGGGAGTTCATTCGGGGATCTCGATTTCACCTTGAAAAACAGTGGTGGCGGGGCCGGTCATGCGCACAGACTGGCCCAGGCCGGCCCATTCGATGGTCAATTGTCCGCCCAGGGCTTGCACGTCCACGCGTGCGTCCAGCCAGCCTTGGCGAATGCCCGCCACCACGGCGGCACAGGCCCCTGTGCCACAGGCCAGGGTTTCACCCGCACCGCGCTCGAACACACGCAGCTTCACACTGTGGCGGGACAGCACTTGCACAAAGCCGGCATTCACGCGGCGTGGGAAAGCGGGGTGGAGTTCAATCAGCGGCCCTTGCGTCAACACGGGCGCCGTGTCGACATCGTCCACACGGGTCACGGCGTGGGGGTTGCCCATGGACACCACCGCCACCTCGACGTTTTGCTGGTGGGGCAAATTCAGTTGCCAGGTGTCCCAGCCCGTGGTGGCTGAGGCCACGCGTTGGGCATGGGCAGGGTCGAAGGGAATCTGCGGCAAGTCAAAAACAGGGGCGCCCATGTCCACGGTGACGCGGCCATCAGCCAAGGCATGCAACTCGATCACGCCCCCATGCACTTTCACCTTGACCGAGCTTTTGTCGGTCAGGCCTTGCTCGCGCACGAATCGCACGAAACAACGCGCACCGTTGCCGCAGTGCTCGACCTCGCCGCCATCGGCGTTGTGAATGACATATTCAAAATCGACCTGCGGCGTGGGCGCAGCGCGCACGCTCAGGATCTGGTCGGCGCCCACGCCAAAGTGGCGATCGGCCAAAAACCGGTATTGCGCCGTCGTCAAATTCAAGCGGCCCTGGGTCTCGTCGAGCACCACAAAGTCGTTGCCGGCGCCTTGCATCTTGGTAAAGCGGATTCGCATGCCCTGATTATCGGGCCTGCGCCACGCCTTGTGTCACCGAACAGGCAGCACGCGTCGCCCAGCCCCGCTAAGCTTGCTTTTTTTAAAGGACCTTCCCATGCGCATTCCCCACTGGCAAGCCGAGCTGAAACCCCAACCCACCGACCTGGTCGAGGCCATCCGCACCCGCCGCGGCGGCAAACTTTTGAACCTGGACCATGTGCTGCTGTGGAGCGAGCCGATTGCGCGCGGCTGGAACATCTTCATGAAAAACGTGCGCCGCGACCTGAGCGCCAGCGCCAAACAACGCGAACTGGCCATCTGCACCGTGGCCCTGCTGACGGGCGCGCACTACGAATACCACCACCACGCCCCCGAATTCCTGGCCGCCGGCGGCCAACAATCCGAACTCGACGCGCTGGCCCAGGCGGTCAAGGCCAACCCCCGCCAACCCATCGACCAAGCCGGCCTGGGCCCCATCGAACGTCTGATCGTCCAATTCGCCGCACAAATGACCCTCGACGTCAAAGTCGACCCCGCCCTGTTCGAACAACTCCAAACCCACTTCAACACCACCGAGCTGGTCGAACTCACCACCACCATCGCCAGCTACAACATGGTCGCCCGCATCCTCGTCGCCCTCGACGTAACGCCTGAGTAAAAAAGGGGGTCAGGTCTTGAGTTTTGCTCTTTTCCTGTGGATAACTTCGCCAACATGCCCATAATCCATCATGGTTAGAAAAACACAACTCCTGCACACCCCGCGCCCGCCCGTGGCGCCGCGACCTGCTGCCACCGTCTTGTTGCTGCGCGATGGCCCCCAAGGCCTGGAAGTGCTGATGACACGCCGCTCCATGACGGCCAGCTTCGCCCCTGGCGCCTATGTGTTCCCCGGCGGCGGCATTGACGCCTCAGATGCAGACGCTGCCACCCACGCAGCCGCCCAGCGCCGCCCCACCCAAAGCGACCTGGATCTGACGCGCGCCATCGCCGCCATCCGCGAAAGTTTTGAAGAGCTGGGCATTCTGCTGGCACGCCATGCCAACGGCGAGATGGCCACCGACCAGGACGTCGCGCAGCTCGACCGCACAGCGCCGCTGACGGCCCAATGCCAGGCGCGCCAGATGACCCTGGCCGCCGATCAGGTCTATGTGTTGGCCCACTGGATCACCGACCGCGACCTGCCGCGCCGCTTCGATGTCCCCTTCCTGGTGGCGCGCATGCCCGAAGGCCAAACCCCGGTGGCCGACGAGTCCGAGCAGTTCGAACCGGTGTGGGTGCGCCCTGCCGATGCCCTGGCCCGCCACAAAGACGGCCAGTTTTTCATCATCTTCCCGACCATCCGCACCCTGGAAAAGCTCCAGGCCTACGCCACCGTGGACGCTGTGCTGCAAGCCTGCGCCAGCGAACAGCCTTGGTTCACCAGCTGCCCGCGCGCCGGCCTGCTCAACGGCCACGAGGAACGCTACATGGAGCACGAAGCCCCGTTTGGCGAGCTGGCCCTGACCTGCCCCGACGGCCAGATTGCCCACACCCTGGACTGGCAAAGCGATCACCCCGTGGCGCTGCTGAAAAACCTGCAGCGCCTGACCGCCCCCAACCCCAGCGTGATGACCGGTCCCGGCACCAACAGCTACCTGGTCGGCGACCCCGACACAGGCTACATCGCCATCGATCCCGGTCCAGTTGCCCCGGAGCACCAGGAAAAGCTGTGGCGCGCCGCCGGCGGCAACATCCGCATGATTGTCTGCACCCACTCGCATTCCGACCACTCGCCCGGCGCAAAGCCTCTGCAAGCCCTGTGTGAGCAGCATGGCCACAAGCCCCCCATCCTGGGCTTGCCATCGCAACCCACCGCCCGACCCAACAGCCACTTTGTGCCTGACCGTGAGCTGGCCGATGGCGAAAAGCTGGTCTTGCAAGGCCCGCAACACAGCCACACCCTGCGCGTGATCCACACGCCAGGCCACGCCGCCAACCACCTGTGCCTGGTGCTGGAAGAAGACGGCTTGCTGTTCAGCGGCGACCATGTGCTCAATGGCAGCACCACCGTGATCGACCCACCCGATGGCCACATGAGCGACTACCTGGAGTCGCTGGACAAACTGTTGCAAGCTTGTGCCCAAGACAGCATCGACTTCATCCTGCCCGCACATGGCTACGTGCTGGGCAATGTGGAACCCGGCGCCTATGACGCCGCCGACGTGATTCAACGCCTCAAAAAGCACCGCCTGCAGCGCGAAGCCAAAATTCTGGGCGTCATGCGCGCGCTGCCCGAGGGCAGCATGCAAGAGTGGGTGGAGCGCGCCTACGACGATGTGCCGCCGCGCCTGTGGCCGGTGGCCATGCGCTCGTTGACGGCCCATGTGGAGCGCCTGCGCGAGATGGTCTGAAAGACCCCCGCGCGAAAAAAGTGTGAAGCCCGCCGATACGCCGGATTCTGTGCATGGGGTTGCCCCCATGTGACCGCCATTAATCTGGGCCGTGGGTCACCCACACGGCTCGGTGCTACCTACCCGCCAACTCTGCGGAACCACATCAACGCTGGCCTACTTGGTATTGCTGCGCGCAGAGATTGCCCGTTTCACCCGCAGCGGTTGCCCGCTGCGACTCGTCTCTGTTGCTCTGATCCTCACCTCACGGTGGAGAGGTGTTACCTCCTGCGCTGTCCTGTGCAGTCCGGACGTTCCTCCAGTGCGGTGTTTCCACCCCATGCCTTTCGGCCTGGGCCTTGCGGCTTGCACCAGCGACGGTCTGGCGTGCTTCACGAGGGGGATTATCGCCGGGTCAGGCATCCCGCGTGTTGCAGCACCTCGCGCCATGCGCCCAGCTTGCGCTCAAACGACCAGGAAGCATTGGCAGGACTGCTGGAGGGCAAGCGGTAAACCGGCAGCCCCAAGGCCTGGGTGTGGCGCGCATGGCGAAAGCTTTCGCCGCCGTTGTGAGCCAGCGCCGCGAGTTGCGGGCATTGAATGCGCAGCGACGCCAGATCGTTCAACACCGGCGCACGAATGGCGCTGTCCAGGCTGCCTTCGCGCTCGCATGAAGCGTACACATCCCACACGCCCAGACCTTGAGCCAGCAGCCAACTGAGGCGATCCGCATAAGGCGCTTGCTGCAGCGCCGTGGGATCGTCCGTCAAAAGCGTGGCCAACAAACGCCAAAACTGATTTTGCGGATGGCCGTAATACTGCTGCGCCCGCAGCGAGGCCACCCCCGGGAAACTGCCCAGAATGACCAAGCGGGTGGCCGGCGAGAGCACAGGCGGCATGCCCTGAAGAACAACGGAAGAGGCCATAATCACGACTCTACCGCAGCCTCGCCTGATGAACACGGGCCCTCGCCGCCATGATCCGACTCTCAGAACTCAAGCTTCCCCTCGACGCCGCCTTCGATCCCCCCGACGAGGCCACGCCCCCGCCCCTGGCGCCGCCTTCGCTGTTCGACAAAATTTGCAGCACGCTGGGCATCACCCCCCAAGACGTGCAGCAGTGGCAGGTTTTCAAGCGCAGCTTTGATGCGCGCAAAGCCCAGCTGCAAGTGGTCTACATCGTCGATGTGACCCTGGCCAACCCGGCGCAAGAAACACAGTTGCTGCACAAGCACGCCGCCAACCCGCATGTCCAAGCCACGCCCGACATGGCATGGCAGGCGCCCACCCACGCCCCGGGCGATTGGCCCACCCGCAGCGACGAACGTCCCGTGGTGGTGGGCTTTGGGCCCTGCGGCATTTTTGCGGCGCTGGTGCTGGCACAAATGGGCTTCAAGCCAATTGTTCTGGAACGCGGCAAAACCGTGCGCCAACGCACCCAGGACACCTGGGGCCTGTGGCGCAAGCGCGAGCTCCACCCGGAGAGCAATGTGCAGTTCGGCGAAGGCGGCGCCGGCACGTTTTCCGATGGCAAGCTGTACAGCCAGATCAAAGACCCGCGCCACCTGGGCCGCAAGGTGATGCAAGAGTTTGTGCAAGCCGGTGCGCCAGAAGAAATTTTGTACGCCGCCCACCCCCACATCGGCACCTTCAAATTGGTGAAGGTGGTGGAAAACCTGCGCGCGCAAATCATCGCCCTCGGTGGTGAAGTGCGCTTTGAACAACGGGTGGTCGATGTCCAGCTGGAAACCGGCGCTGACGGCTTGCAGCACCTGGCCGCCCTGGAAGTGTTTGACCAAGCCCAACAAACCCGCTACACCCTGCCCGCACGGCATGTGGTGCTGGCCCTGGGCCACAGTTCGCGCGACACCTTTGCCATGCTGCACCACCACCAAGTGCCGATGGAGGCCAAGCCGTTCTCTGTGGGCTTTCGCATTGAGCACCCGCAAGGCTTGATCGACCAAGCCCGCTGGGGTCGGCACGCCGGCCATCCCTTGCTGGGCGCCGCCGATTACAAGCTCGTGCACCACGCCAGCAATGGCCGCACGGCCTACAGTTTTTGCATGTGCCCGGGTGGCACCGTGGTGGCCGCCACCTCCGAGCCCGGCCGGGTGGTGACCAATGGCATGAGCCAGTATTCGCGCAACGAGCGCAATGCCAACGCGGGCATGGTGGTGGGCATCGACCCCAGCGACTACCCCACCGATCCGGCGGCGCTGGAAGCCGCATTTGCGCCCCTGGCCGAGGCCTCGCAGCTCAGCCACACACCGGCGATTCGCCACGATGTCAGCGATGCCCCCGGCGGCTTTCACCCGTTGTCAGGCATCGTGTTGCAAAGGCAACTGGAATCGCAGGCTTATGTGCTGGGCGGCAGCACTTATGAAGCGCCTGGCCAACGGGTCGGTGACTTTTTGGCGCGCCGCGCATCGACCGCTTTGGGCTCGGTCGAGCCCTCGTACAAGCCAGGCGTGAAGATGGTGAGTCTGGACAGCGCCTTGCCCGGCTACGCCATCGAAGCGCTGCGCGAGGCCTTGCCCGTGTTTGGCCGCAAGATCAAAGGCTTTGACTTGCCCGATGCGGTGCTGACGGGCGTGGAGACACGCACTTCCTCGCCCTTGCGCATACAACGTGATGGGGACTTTCAAAGCCCCGGCGTGCGCGGCCTGTTCCCGGCGGGCGAAGGCGCGGGTTACGCCGGCGGCATTTTGTCAGCGGGGGTGGATGGCATCAAGGTAGGTGAAGCCGTGGCCCGCGCTCTTATCCAACGCTAAATACCCGTCATTGCGAGGCCCGTCAGGGCCGCGGCAATCCCTCTGCGGAGAGAGATCGCCGCGCTGCGCTCGCGACGACGTCAGGGCAGATTACGCGGCTTGCAAAGCGGCGATGCGCTCTTCCAACGGGGGATGCGACGCAAACAGCTTGCCCAAGTCGCCCGTGATGCCCATGGCCGCCACACTGCTGGGCAAAGCGCCAGCTTGCATTTGGCCCAAACGGCCCAAAGCGTTCACCATGGGCTGCTTGCGGCCCAGCAACTGCGCCGAGCCGGCATCGGCGCGGAACTCGCGCTGGCGGCTGAACCAGGCCACGATCATGCTGGCGACAAAGCCCAGCACGATGTCGAGCACGATGCTGGTGATGTAGTAGCCCATGCCTGGGCCTGTGTTTTCTTCGTCGTTTTTGCGCAAGGCGCTGTCTACAAAATAGCCCACCACGCGGCTGAGGAACACCACAAAGGTGTTCAACACGCCCTGTATCAGGGTCAGGGTCACCATGTCGCCGTTGGCAATGTGCGCAATTTCATGGCCCAGCACGGCTTCAACCTCTTCGCGCGTCATGCCCTGCAGCAAGCCGGTGGACACCGCCACCAAGGCCGAGTCCCGAAAGGCGCCGGTGGCAAACGCATTGGGCTCGCCTTCGTAAATGGCCACTTCCGGCATGCCGATGCCAGCCTTTTCAGACAAGCGGCGCACCGTGTCCACAATCCAGGCCTCGTCCTGGTTTTGCGGCGTGGTGATGACTTGCGCACCCGTGCTCCATTTGGCCATGGGCTTGCTCATCAGCAGCGAGATGATGGCGCCGCCAAAGCCCATGATGAGCGAGAAGCCCAGCAGGGCCGACAAATTCAGGCCATTGGCCGTGAGAAAACGATTCACGCCCAGCAAGCTGGCTACCACGCCCAACACCACCATGACAGCCAGGTTGGTCAGAACGAAGAGAAAAATGCGTTTCATGGGTTCCTTTGAACAGCCCCAACCGCGGAGCCGTTGAGGCGAATGGTAGGGGCGCCATGGCAGAAATCAAGCCTTGCCAGGCTTACCCCTGAAACTTGTCAGGGATAGCGCGGCTCAGCGGCGGGGACGGAACACCTCGCGGTCGGCGTAATACGAAGGGTCTTCGTTGGCCAGGCACCAGCCGGGGATACCCATCACGGGCAGGGGCTGATAAGGTTTGGTCGCCAAATGCTGAGGCGTCAAGGTGGCCGCCAACCATGCGTCCAAAGCTTGGTCGCCCGCCGCCACCTCGGGGGCCACGCGGTAAACATGCGCCGTGATCGATTTGTAGGGTTGCACCAATTTTTCCAACAGCGCATGGCCAAACACCACCCAGCGCACTTCTTGCCAGAGGGGGCGCAAAGTCACAAACACCTGATGCCAGTCACGTCCTTCCAGGGCTTGCCATAGTTCATCAGGGGCTTGCAGCAGCGCCACGTTTTCATCGAACAAGGTCAAGGCATCACGGACCGGCCCGCGCGTCGCGTGCACCCCCATGCGCTGTATCTCCTCACCCTGCAATTGATTGAGCCGCAGCTTGGTCTGAGGAAAACGGTGCCAACAGCAGCCGTTGAAAAAATCATGCAGGTTGTCGCGGGTCGGCACTCGGCCCTGGGCGTAGATGAAGTCTTCGTAGGCCTGGCCGGCAGGCAACTCGGACTGCGCCACAAATTCGACAGGCGCCCGGGAAGGCAAAGCATTCAAGGCGGCTGCCACCTGGCCATGTAGCTGCCAATGCGCCCAAGCGGGCGCGATCCAAGGCCACCAGGGGGCGAACCAAGGCGTTGCCCCATCCAGTTCAGGCGCCACCTCGCCAGACTGCGAGCTCAGGCCACCATTTGCCATGGCAGCGCTTCACCCGCGCGCAAGGGTTTGAGTTCGGCCTCGCCAAAAGCAAAGGCCTCGGGGGGTGTCCAATTTTGGCGTTGCAGCGTGACCTGGCCCTGGTTGCGAGGCAGGTCATAGAAGTCCGGGCCGTTGAAACTGGCGAAAGCTTCCAGCTTGTCCAGCGCGCCGGCGTTGTCAAAGGCTTCGGCGTACATCTCCAGTGCCGCATGGGCGGTGTAACAGCCCGCGCAGCCTGTGGCGTGCTCTTTCAGGTGGGCCGGGTGCGGCGCGCTGTCTGTGCCCAAAAAGAATTGGGGGCTGCCACTGGTGGCCGCTTGCACCAGCGCCTGGCGATGCGTTTCGCGCTTGAGCACCGGCAAGCAGTAGTAGTGGGGGCGCACGCCACCGATGAAGATGGCATTGCGGTTGTACAGCAGGTGGTGGGCAGTGATGGTGGCGCCCACAAAGCGATCGCTGGACGCGACGTACTGGGCTGCCTCTTGGGTGGTGATGTGCTCGAACACGATTTTCAGCTCGGGGAAATCGCGGCGCAAAGGGATCAACTGGGTGTCAATGAACACCGCCTCGCGGTCAAACAAATCGATGTCGGGGCTGGTGACTTCACCATGCACCAACAGCTTCAGGCCATGGCGTTGCATGGCCTCCAGCGTTTTCGCCGTTTTGCGAATGTCGGTGACACCGGCATCGCTGTTGGTGGTGGCGCCGGCGGGGTACAGCTTCAAGGCCACCACGCCAGCGTCTTTGGCGCGGGCAATTTCGTCGGGGGGCAGGTTGTCGGTGAGGTACAGCGTCATCAAGGGCTCAAACTGCACGCCCGAGGGAACGGCTGCCAGGATGCGTTGCTTGTAAGCCAGGGCCTGCGCCGCCGTGGTGATGGGCGGTTTCAGGTTGGGCATGATGACCGCACGGCCAAATTGGGCGGCGGTGTGCGGCACCACAGTATGAAGCGCTGCGCCATCGCGCACATGCAGGTGCCAGTCGTCTGGCCGCGTGAGGGTGATTTGTAAGGTCATGGAGAAATTATCCGTCATCCCCCGCGCTCCGTCACCGCGAGCGCAGCGCGGCGGTCTCTTGTCGCAGAGAGATTGCAGCGGCCCTGCGGGCCTCGCAACGACGGTCAGTGTTGCAGGATTTTGGCGAGAAACTCTTTGGTGCGCGGCTGGCGGTTTTCCGGATGGTTGAAAAACTCGTCACGCGAGCAGTCTTCCAAAATTTTGCCACCCACGTCCATGAAGATCACGCGGTCGCTGACCTTGCGGGCAAAGCCCATTTCATGGGTCACGCACATCATGGTCATGCCCTCGTTGGCCAAGCCGACCATGACATCGAGCACCTCGCCCACCATTTCCGGGTCGAGCGCCGAGGTGGGCTCGTCGAACAGCATGACGATGGGGTCCATGCTCAAGGCGCGCGCAATCGCCACGCGCTGCTGTTGCCCGCCAGAGAGCTGGCCGGGGAATTTGTCTTTGTGCGCCATCAAGCCCACGCGCTCCAGGTAGCGCAGGCCGTGCTGATGGGCTTCATCCGGTGTGCGTCCCAGCACCTTCACTTGCGCGATGGTGAGGTTTTCGGTAACTGTCAAATGCGGGAACAACTCAAAGTGCTGAAACACCATGCCCACGCGGCTGCGCAGTTTGGGCAGGTCGGTGGCAACATCGTGCACCGCGATGCCGTCGACAAAAATCTCGCCCTTCTGAAACGGCTCCAGCGCATTGATGGTCTTGATCAGCGTGGACTTGCCCGAGCCCGAGGGACCGCACACCACCACCACCTCGCCCTTGGCAATGTTGGTGGAGCAATCGGTCAGCACCTGCACCGGGCCGTACCATTTGGAAACGTTCTTCAATTCAATCATGGCGAGGTCCGTTCAGCGGATGATGGCGATCTTGGCTTGCAAGCGACGCACCAGGGTCGACAAGCTGAAGCAAATGATGAAATAAACCACGGCAGCCAGCAGATAGGCCTCTTCAGGGCGGCCATAAATCTTGCCGGCCGTGACGAAGCCCTTGAGCAAGTCATAAGCGCCAATGGCATAGACCAGCGAGGTGTCTTGAAACAGGATGATGGTTTGCGTGAGCAGCACCGGCAGCATGTTGCGAAACGCCTGGGGCAAGACAATCAAGCGCATGTTCTGCGCATAGGTCATGCCCAGGGCTTGCCCAGCCATGACTTGCCCGCGCGGAATGGACTGAATGCCCGCACGCATGATCTCGCTGAAATACGCCGCCTCAAACGCAATGAAGGTGATGACGGCCGACCATTCCGCCCCAATGGACTTGCCAATCAAAAACGGGATCAGCAAAAAGAACCACAGGATGACCATTACCAGTGGCACCGAGCGCATGCCGTTGACATAGGCGGTGGCCGGCAACGCCAGCAGTTTGCGCCCCGACAAGCGCATCAGCGCCAACACCGTGCCCAAGGCGATGCCCCCGAGCGTGGCCACCACCGTCAGCTGCACACTGAAGGCAAAGCCTTTCAGAATGAACTTGGTCAGCAGGTCCCAGCTGAGAAACGAGAGGTCGAGTCCCATCAGTGGCCCCCGCCCGTGCCACCCGCCACAATGAAGCCCGGTATTTGCACACGGCGCTCCACCCAGGCCATCAAACGGTTGACGGCAAACGCCGACACCGCATACAGCAAGGTCACGGCCAGGTAAATTTCAATGCCGCGCGAGGTTTCTTCCTGGGCCTGCATGGCAAACATGGTGAGCTCGGCAATCGACACCGCAAAGGCCACCGAAGAATTTTTCAGCAAGTTCATGGACTCGCTGGTCAGCGGTGGCAGGATGATGCGAAACGCCATGGGCAACAGCACATAGCGGTAGGTTTGAAACGTGGTGAAGCCCATCGCCATGGCCGCATAGCGCTGGCCGCGCGGCATGGCCTGGATACCCGCGCGCAACTGCTCGGCAATGCGCGCCGAGGTGAACAAACCCAGGGCAATCACCACCAACAAAAAGCCTGGCAGCTGCTGCATCGGTGGAATCAGCTTGGGCAGCACAAAGTACCACAAGAAAATTTGCACCAGCAAGGGAATGTTGCGGAACAACTCCACCCAGACATAGGCCAAGCGCACCAGCCACGGGTTGTCCTGCAAGGTGCGCAAGACCCCCATGACCGTGCCCGCAATCATGGCCACAAACCAGGCGCAGACGGCAACCGACAGCGTCCACCCCCAGGCGTCGATCATCCAGGACAGGTAGGTGCGTCCGCCGCCGTCGTCTTGCAGGAAAACCTGCCATTCCAAAGCCATGGCTTACTTCTTGGCGTACTCTTCCATCGGCTTGTCATTGGGGGTGGCCCAAGCAGCCTTGGTGGTGTCGCTGGCAGGCAAGCCGACGCGGGTATTTTTCGGGGGAATGGGCTGCACAAACCACTTGTCGTAAATTTTGGCAAGCTCGCCCGATTTGGCCAAATCGCGAATGGTGTCATCGGCCAGTTTCTTGAAGGCCGGGTCGTCCTTGCGCAACATGATGGCAATCGGCTCGACCGACAGCACTTCGCCCACAATTTTGAAATCGGCGGGGTTCTTGGCCAGGGCGATGTTGCCCGCCAAAATTTGACCATCCATCACAAACGCATCGGCACGGCCTGCTTCCAGCAGCAAGAAGCTTTCGGCATGGTCTTTGCCAAACACTTCCTTGAAATCGACGCCGTTGGCGCGCTCATGCTTGCGCAAGTGCTGGACCGAGGTGGTGCCGGTGGTGGTCACGACGTTCTTGCCATTCAACTGGTTGATGCTGGTGATGCCCGAGTTGGCCTTGACCGCAATGCGCACTTCTTCCACATAGGTGGTCAGCGCGAAGGCCACGTCTTTTTGGCGCGTGGCGTTGTTGGTGGTGGAGCCGCACTCGATGTCCACCGTGCCGTTTTGCACCAGCGGAATGCGGTTTTGGGACGTGACCGGCAGGTACTTGATGTCGAGTTTCTTGCCGGCGGCTTTTTCCAGATTGTCCAAGATGCGGTGGCAGACCTCGACATGGTAGCCCGCATATTTGCCATCGCCCAAGGTGTAGGACAAGGCACCGGATGAGTCGCGCACGCCCATGGTGACCGTGCCAGAGGCCTTCACTTTGGCCAATGTGTCTGAAGCTTGTGCCCATACGGTGCCCACTGACAAGGCCGACAAGGCCAAAACCATCCACTGCTTTTTCATGGCAATCACTCCTGTTGGATAAAACTGAATACGAATGACCGCCATCTTACCCAGGTGTGAGGGGTTTGCCACTGGGAACAATCCCTTGGGCTGGATTTTTGGAGGTCAAAAACTGCCACAAGGCGTCCACCAGGGGTTTGGTGGGATGCCGCAGCGTCGGCTTGGCGCGGCAGGCCAAGATTTGCAGAGGGGCGTGCCAGTCGGTTGCCAGGGTCTGCGGCACGGCTTGCACCAGGCGCCCCTCCTCCACATCACGCCGCACGGCACTTTGCGGCAAGAAAGCCACGCCATGCGCCTGCAATGCCATGGCTTTGAGGCCTTCGGACATGTCGGTTTCATAGACCCGCTCCAGGTAGACCGGACCCGAGGCGTTTTTCAAAAGCTGGTCCACCGTTTGCCCAAGGTAGGCGCCTGGCGCGTAGCCCAAGTAAGGCAAGGGATGCTCACGAGTGCCCGGCAACATGAACTGGGGCGCCCCGCGCTCATTGGGCGCCGAATAGGGTGCCAAGACCTCCTGCCCCAGGCTGGTGACTTCATAGTGCTCGGCATCCAAGGCCAGGGGCTGCGAGGCATGGTGGTAGGCAATCAGCAAGTCACAACTGCCCTCAATCAGGCGCAAGACGGCATCGTGCACATTCAAGGCCATGAGGCGGCTTTTCAATGGCCCAAAGCCTTCTCGAAGCCCCGACACCCAGGCCGGAAAAAAGGTGAACGCCAGCGTGTGCGGAATGGCGAACTCGATGACGTCTTGGCCTGCTGAGGCATGGGTGCGCAACATGGCGCGCGTGCCTTGCAAGGCCTGCAACATCTCCAACGCCTGGGGGTACAAGGTTTCCCCCGCAGGCGTGAGCCGCATCGGGTAGGAAGATCGGTCTACCAGATCGGCCCCGGCCCAGGCTTCCAGCGACTGAATGCGCCTGGAAAACGCAGGCTGCGTGACATGGCGCAGTTGCGCCGAGCGACTGAAGCTGCGCGTTTCGACCAGACTGACGAAATCTTCCAACCACTTGGTTTCCATGACGTGGGCCTCCCAGGCACAAGCTTAACTGCAAGCGCATGATTTGTTGAAATTCAACAGGGCCGACAAAAACACGGGTGACTCCGTGGGCGCACAAGAATAGTCATGTTTTTACAAACACAGATTTTTTTCAAATGGCACAAAACGTAGCCCGTATAACTAGCGGTGGGCGCCTCTGCTGCTCAGCCGTGACTATTGTCAGCGCAAGGACATTGCATGATGCCCTGTGACTACGCGCCATCATCGCGGGATGGTCGCGTAGCTGAGAGGATTGGTCAAGCGTACGGTGCCAAGACTCTTTACCATTTACCAATTCGGCAAGTCGTTGAGATTGGCCAGGTCATGCATGCCAGTTGTCACTGAAGCTGCGACAGGCGTATTTCCACCTGTTCAACCAGCCGGGGAGCCTTTTGTGTGGCGTCCATTTTTTGAAGAATACGAAACGCCCATCAACCAGCAACAGGGCGCTGCTGATTTATTCTTGTCCAAGCAAAAAACCCTGCTACGTTGCCGTAGCAGGGTTTCAAGGTTTTCATCCTTAACTAGCTTGCGCTAGTGGGGGGATTAGAAGCCAACTTTGATACCAACAGCGGTACGAGCCCACTTGGTGTCGCTGCCCTTGATGGTCGCGGGAGTCAAAGCAGCTTGCACGGAACCAGCTTTGTCGTCAATGGACTCAGAGCGGAAGTACAGGTTGGTGGTTTTGCTCAGGTTGTAGTTGGCACCCAAGCCCGTCATGTTGGACTTCAGGCCAGCTGCATTCTCAAGACCACCAACTTGTGCCATCAGGTCAACTGCACCCATGGTGTGCATGATGGACACTGTGGTCACGCGGTTGTTCGTCGAACCGGTGTCGGTTTTGTTGGTTTGGTTCAAGAAATAGAGTTTGGTAGCGCCCATGGCGTAGTTAACACCCAGGGTGTTCACTGTGGACTCGGTGGTGCCGGTGCCAACATCTTTGTAATCTTGCTTCAGGCTGGAGTAAGAAGCTGCCAAAGGACCGTTGACATAGTTCATGCCCAACTCAGTAGTACCTTGCATGTCATATGCGCCCAGGCCACCGAAGCTGGTGGATTTCACAGCGGAGGCAGTTGCCGTAGCGGTGGTTTGAGCAGCTTTGGTTTGCTTGCCAGCGTAGTAAACGGAAACGTTCAAGCCACTGAAAGAAGGCGAAACGTACATCAAAGAGTTGTCAGAGCGGACTTGCGAGGTGCTTTGAGCATCGTTCACGTACAGGGTACGGAAACCCGAACCAATGGCGGTGCCGAAAGGTTGACCGGTCAAGTAGGTGCCCAGGGTGTTGTAGTTCACAGCACCTGCGTTGATAGAGCCGAAGCCGCCAGCAATGCCAGCACGGATTTCGCCGTTGCCGAAGCTAGAAGCAGCAGCAACAGTTTCTTCACCCAAAGTAACAGGAGAAGAGACAGAGCCAGTGTTGCCTTTGTTGGACACGGTGTTCCAGTCGGTTTCGACGCGGAAGGAGGCCTTCAGACCGCCACCCAGGTTTTCCGTGCCACGGAAGTTGATTTGGCTGGTGTTGGCGCCGTTGTTGCCGATGCCGGTAACGGTGTTGCCTTTGTAATTGATGGACTGGTAACCAACGTCCATGTTGCCGTCGATGCTGAATTGTGCGAAAGCAGAAGTGGCAGCCAGGGCAGCCAGTGCAACTACGGATCAATTTGCACAGTGTTCTTTAAAAATATAAATTAATCAAAGACTTAAATTCAAATTTACATTAGCACATATGACTTTACATTTCATTTGCTCCAAAAAAGTACT
>JACCDU011003253.1_pt1 | contig 15377 bp, 11 predicted proteins | sample 7446081 | NCBI WGS metagenome assembly JACCDU01 (sample SAMN15323447, study PRJNA562643) | freshwater metagenome | isolation source: river surface water | place: USA:Blue River Watershed | collected 2017-08-17
CCTGCGAGCAACAATCGCCTTTGCAATCTGAAAAGCAAACCGTTCTTCCCCATAGTCGCGAATCACTTTCTCCAGGTTGTCCTGCGTTTCGTTCGCCAGCCATTCGGCCGCTGACATGCCGCGCGTGGTGTCCATGCGCATGTCCAGCGGGCCATCGGCGCGGAAGCTGAAACCGCGCTCCGCGTCATCGACCTGCGGCGATGAAATGCCGAGGTCCATCAGCACGCCATCGACCTTGGCGATGCCGCGCTCATCCAGTGCCGCATCCAGCGTCGCGTAGCTGTGGTGCACGATCGCAAAGCGCGGGTCCTGCTGCGCTAGTGCGTCGGCCACCGCCACCGCCTGCGGGTCCTTGTCAAACGCCATCAGCCTGCCCTCCGCGGACAGGCGACTCAATATCATCCGGCTATGCCCGCCGCGGCCAAAGGTGCCGTCGACGAAAATGCCATCGCGACGCGCATCGCTGATATCGAGCGCGTCGATCGCTTCATCCAGCAGCACAGTGCGGTGCGAAAAACCAGGCACCGGTACCTCGTTCATCTGCGGCCGTCAGAAGGAAAAATTGTTCAACACATCGGGCATGCCGCCTGCGATGGCCTGCGCTTCGCTCTCCTCAAGCTTGGCGGCGTCCCATATCTCGAAATGGCTGCCCATGCCCAGCAACATCACGTCGCGCGACATGCCGGCAGCAGTACGAAGTTCGGGAGAAATCAGGATGCGGCCAGCGCTGTCCATCTCGACGTCACTGGCGTTGCCAAGGAAAATGCGCTGCCAGGCGCGCGCCGACATCGGCCAGTTCGCGATTTGTTCGCGGTGCTGTTCCCATACCGGGCGCGGGAACAGCAGCAGGCAGCCGTGCGGATGGCGTGTCAGCGTGACGCGTCCTTCCGCCTGCACGGTCAGCGCGTCACGATGCCGGGCCGGAATCGACATCCGTCCCTTCGCATCCATGCTCAGTGCTGATGCTCCCTGATACACCGCTCAACCGCCCTCACAAGTAGATTTCCGCCAAAGACCGCCGGCGCGAAGCGACGCGCCCGCCAGCGTGCTTTTCGCTGAGAGAAAGATCATTTTTTCCCCCACAAAAAGACACTTTCTGACACTCGCGCCCACTTTAAAGGCTGACCAAATTCCGGTCAAGGAATTTCAAGGGGTGAAACCTTGGTTTTCTTCAATGAAGTCAAGGACTTAGCGACAATTGTTGAAGCGATGCAAAAGGGGAATTGCCAAGCAAAATGAAGGACTTAGAGGAGTTACTGAAAGTGGAACTTTAGTTGTACACATGTGTTTTGTGCACAGCGCATGTCATCGGGCGCCACGGGCGTGGCGTGGAAAGAGATGTTCGCGCAAGAAAGGAAATGTGAAGCGGACCGATAGGCCGGATTCTGTGCAGCGCGCATTGCTGCGCGCCGTGACAGTCATTCCTCTAGGCGCCGGATTGCTCCGGTGCTCAAGCTCCCTACCCGCACGCTCTGCGAGCCACATCACTGCGTGCCTATTTGGGATTGCTCCGGGTGGAGGTTGCCGCGTTTCACCGTAACTGAATACGCTCGTCTCTGTGGCCCTGTTCCGCGCCTCACGGCGGACGGCCGTTAGCCGTCACCCTGCTCTATGGAGTCCGGACCTTCCTCCCGCATGCTCGCGCATGCCAGCGACTGTCTGGTCCGCTTCACAACCCGGATTATAGGGCTGTCGGCACGATGCCGAGACCGAAAGATCAGCGAAACACCGGTTTGCGCTTTTCAAGAAACGCCGTGAATGCCTCCTTCGCATCCGGCCCCTGCAGCAGGCGCGTGAAATGCTGCATCTCGGTCAGCATCGCTGCGGCGATCGGCGCTTGGAGGTCAGCTTTCATCAGCTGCTTGCTGACGCGCAGCGACTCGGCCGGCAACGCGGCCAGCTTCGCGGCTTGTGCATGAACGAAAGCCGGCAGCTCGGCTACCGGCAGCACACGGTTGACGATGCCGATGCGCTCGGCTTCGGCGGCATCGAAGGTTTCACCCAACAATAATTTTTCGGCAGCACGCTGGTAGCCGGCAATACGCGGCAGCAGCACACTGGACGCGAACTCGGGACACAGACCGAGCGAGGCAAATGGCATTGAAAACCTTGCACTGTCGGCCGCATAGACTAGGTCGCAATGCAATAGCAAAGTCGTACCGACGCCGATGGCGATGCCAGGCACCGCTGCGATCACTGGCTTGGCCGTGGTACGCAGCGTGTTCATGAACTGCACGACCGGACTGTTGTCACCTTGCGGCGGATGTTTCAGGAAGTCTTCCAGGTCATTGCCAGCGGTGAGCATGCCGCCGTCGCCGGTGATCACGATTACGCGCACTGCGTCATCACGGTCGGCTTCTTTTAGGTGATCGGCCAGCGACTGGTACATCGCGGCCGTGATTGCATTTTTCTTTTCCGGACGATTGAAGGCCAGTGTCGCTATGCCCTGCTCGAGCGCAAATCGGATCGCCATGCTCATACCCTCTCGAAGATACCAGCCGCACCCATGCCGGTGCCGACGCACATCGTCACCATGCCGTATTTCTGGTTGCGGCGACGCAGGCCATGAATGACGGTGGCCGAGCGGATTGCGCCGGTCGCACCCAGCGGATGGCCAAGCGCAATGGCGCCGCCCAAAGGATTGGTCTTCGCCGGATCGAGGCCGAGATCATGGCGCACGGCGAGCGCCTGCGCGGCAAACGCTTCGTTCAGTTCGATCCAGTCCATCTGGTCCAGCGTGAGACCGGCGCTCTTCAATGCCGCCGGAATCGCTTCCTTCGGGCCGATGCCCATGATCTCCGGCGGCACGCCGCGGATCGCAAAGGACACGAAGCGCGCCAGCGGCTGCAGGTTGAATTGCTTCAGGATTTTTTCGCTGACCAGGATCAGCGCGCCGGCTCCGTCCGAGGTCTGTGAACTGTTGCCTGCAGTGACTGAGCCTTTCGCGGCAAACACCGGCTTCAGCTTTGCGAGTGCTTCCATCGTGGTGTCGGCGCGTATGCCTTCGTCGTCGGTGACCAGACGCGTTCTCACATCAACCTGGCCGGTGGCGAGATTCGGGAATTTCTCGACGACTTCGATCGGCAGGATCTCGCCCTCGCGCTCGCCATTCGCGATCGCAGCGGCGGCACGGCGATGGGATTCGACCGCGAATTCGTCCTGCGCGTCGCGCGACACCTTCCACTGCTGCGCGACTTTCTCGGCCGTCAGACCCATGCCATAGGCCATGCCGACATTCTCATCCTTGAAGATGCCCATGTTCATGCTCGGGTGGTAACCCATCATCGGCACTACCGACATCGATTCAACACCGGCTGCGATCATCACATCGGCCTCGCCAGTGCGGATGCGATCGGCCGCCATCGCAACCGCGGTGATGCCGGACGCGCAGTAGCGGTTCACCGTCGCGCCACCGACGGACTTTGGCAAGCCGGCCAGCAACACGGCCATGCGCGCGAGGTTCAGGCCTTGTTCGGCTTCGGGAAAGGCGCAGCCGACGATCGCATCTTCGATGGTCGCAGGATCGAGGTTCGGCACCTGCGCGAGCGTGCCTTTGAGCGCATGCACCAGCAGGTCATCCGGGCGCACATGACGCAGTACGCCGCGCGGGGCCTTGCCGATCGGGGTGCGGGTCGCGGCGACGATATAGGCGTCTTGCAGTTGTCGGGTCATGATGGCTTCCTCTCTGTTTAGTTACGGACCGGCTTGCCGGTCTGCAGCATGCCCATGATGCGTTCCTGCGTTTTCGGGTGCGCGAGCAGCGACATGAAGCCGGCGCGTTCCTTGTCCAGCAGCCATTGCTCGCTGACGCGGCTGCCGGGCTCGATGTCGCCGCCACAGACAATGTCGGCGATCAGGCTTGCGATGTGCTCATCATGCGCGGAGATGAAGCCGCCCTCGCGCATGTTCACCAGCTGCGCCTTGATGGTCGCGATACCGTAACGGCCAGTGACCGGGATCAGCGTCGCGAGCGGCGGACGGTAGCCGGCATCGGCCATCGCCAGCGCCTGCGTCTTTGCGACCTGCAGCAGCTCATGCGGATGCAAGACGATCACATCACCCTTGGACAAATAACCCATCTTCTTCGCTTCCGGCGCCGACTTCGACACCGCCGCAGTCGCCGCTTGCGTGAAGCGGTTCTTCAGGAACTGGAGGATGTCATTGCCCTTGGCCTCGCGTGCGGCACGCAGTGCGATCTCCTTCAGGCCGCCACCGGCCGGCAGCAAGCCGATGCCGACTTCGACCAGCCCGACATAGGACTCCAGCAGCGCGACACGGCGGCTCGCATGCATCAGCAACTCGCAACCACCGCCGAGCGCGAGGCCGCCGACGGCTGCGACCACGGGCACGTTCGCGTACTTCACGCGCATCTGTGCATTCTGGAAGCGTGCCACAAGCGGTTCGATCGCCTTCACGCCGCCGGACATGAACATCGGCAGCATCGCCTGCAGGTCGGCGCCGGCCGAGAACGCACCGCCTTCGGCAGAGTCCGGATGCCAGATCACCAGCGCGCGATAGTGCTGCTCGGCCTCGGTGACGGCGCGCTCGAGTCCGGCGATCACATCCGGCCCCATCACATGCATCTTGGTCTTGAACGACAGCAGCAGCACGCCATCGTCCTGATGCCACAGCCGCACCGCATCATCTTCATGCACGGTGACACCAGCCGTTGCGCCACCCGGCGTGGTGTCGCCGACCAGCGGCGCGCGGAAAGCCTGGCGCTGGTAGACCGGCAGCGACGAGCGCGGCACATACGCCTGCTTCGCCGGCGACCATGAACCCTGCGGCGTGTGCACGCCATCGCGGCCATCAAACACCCAGCCCGGCAGCGGAGCCGATGACAGCGCCTTGCCGGCTTCGATGTCTTCCTTCACCCACTGCGCGACTTGCTGCCAACCGGCGGCTTGCCACAGTTCGAAGGGCCCCTGTTTCCAGCCAAAGCCCCAGCGCAGCGCGAAATCGAGCTCGCGCGCATTGTCGGCAATGCTCTCCAGATGCACCGCGATGTAATGGAAGGCGTCGCGGAAGATCGCCCACAGGAATTGCGCCTGCGGATGGGTGGCGTCATGCAGCGCCTGCATCCGTTTGGCCGGATCTTTCTCCTTCAGGATGCGGCCGATCAGCTCATCGGCCTTCGCACCCGAGGCTACATAGTCGCCTTTCGCGGCGTCATAGCGCAGGATGTCCTTGCCTGCTTTCTTGTAGAAACCGGCACCGCTCTTCTGGCCCAGGCTGCCGGCAGCGATCAGCTTTTGCAGCACGGCCGGTTGCTGGTACAGCGCCGCGAACGGGTCATCGGGCAACTTGTCCGTCATCGTGCGGATCACATGACTCAGCGTATCCAAGCCCACGACATCGGCAGTGCGGAAGGTGCCGGACTTGGCGCGGCCCAGCTTCGATCCGGTCAGGTCGTCAACGAGGTCATACGACAGGCCAAACTTCTCGGCTTCATGCATCGTCGCCAGCATACCGAAGATGCCGACACGGTTCGCGATGAAATTCGGTGTATCGATCGCGCGCACCACGCCCTTGCCCAGCGTCGTGGTCAGGAAGGTTTCGAGACGATCGAGAATGGCCGCGTCAGTGCCCGCAGTCGGGATCAGCTCGACCAGATGCATGTAGCGCGGCGGATTGAAGAAGTGCACGCCGCAAAAGCGCGGCTTGAGTTCGGCAGCAAGCCCCGATGACAGCTCCGTGATCGACAGGCCCGAGGTATTGGTCGCGAAGATCGCATTCGGCGCAATGTGGGAAGCGATCTTTGCGTAAAGCGCATGCTTCCAGTCCATGCGCTCGGCGATCGCCTCGATCACGAGATCAGCCTGCGCAAGCTTGCCGAGGTCGTCATCGAAATTGCCGATCTCGATCAGCTCGGCCTGCGCAGCGTCGGCCAGTGGCGCGGGATTGAGCTTTTTCAGCGTCTCCAGCGCACGTTCTACCAGCGCATTACGCGGCTGGCCTTCCTTGCCGGGCAAGTCGAACAGGATCACCGGCACGCGTGCATTGATGCAATGGGCCGCGATTTGCGCGCCCATCACGCCGGCACCGAGCACGGCGACTTTCTTCACGATGACATTGGACACGGGTGAATCTCCATACGCTTGCGTTCAACGACGCTGGATCCCGGCTTTCGCTGGGATGACGATATTGGGGGCTTTGCTTCGGATACGGTATCGATGGGAGAAGCAAGGGCTGTACTGCAAAAGTGACGTAGCAAGCACCTTGCGCGCCCTTTCGTATTAAAACAGCGCTTCTTCCATGCCCATCACGTTGGCCGACCCCGAACGCGCCTGCCGGATCAGCATGGCCGTCTCGGGCAACAGCCTTGCGAAATAGAAGCGCGCGACGGCCAGCTTGGCCTTGTAGATATCATCGCCGCTATCTTCTTTGGCTAGCGCGATCTTCGCCATGCGTGCGAAGAAGTAGGCGAACACCAAGTGACCTGTGACGCGCAGATAAGGCACCGCAGCCGCGCCGACTTCGTCGCGGTTCATGAAGGCCTTCATGCCGATTTCCATCGACAGCTTGGTCATCTTGTCGCCGATGTCAGCCAAGGGCGTGATGAACTCGGCCATCTTCTCGTCAGTGCCGTTGGCTTCGACGAAGGCCTTGATCTTCTCGCCAAACTGGCGCAGCTTCGCACCATTGTCCATCAGCACCTTGCGACCGAGCAGGTCGAGTGACTGTATCGTGTTGGTGCCTTCGTAGATCATGTTGATGCGCGCATCGCGCACATACTGCTCCATGCCCCATTCGGCGATGTAGCCATGGCCACCGAAGACCTGCAGTGCTTCCGAGGTCGCGATCCAGCCGTTGTCGGTCAGGAAGGCTTTCACGATCGGCGTCAGCAGCGCCACCTCGTCAGCTGCCTGCTGGCGCACCGCCTCATCCGGATGGTTCAGCTCGCGATCGATCATCAATGCAACGTACGAGGTAAATGCACGACCACCTTCGGCATACGCACGCGCAGTCAGCAGCATGCGCCGCACGTCCGGATGCACGAGGATAGGGTCGGCCGGCTTGTCCTCGGCCTTGGGTCCGGTAAGGCTGCGGCCCTGGCCGCGCTCGCGCGCATACGCAATCGCATTCTGGTACGCGACTTCGGTCAGGCCCAGTGACTGCATGCCGACGCCAAGGCGTGCGGCATTCATCATCACGAACATTGCATTCAGCCCGCGGTTCGGCTCGCCGATCAGCCAGCCGGTCGCGCCGTCGAGATTCATCTGGCAGGTCGCATTGCCGTGGATGCCCATCTTGTGCTCGATCGCGCCGCAACTGATGCCATTGCGCTGGCCCGGATTGCCGTTCGCGTCCGGCAGAAATTTCGGCACCACGAACAGCGAGATGCCCTTGGTGCCCGGCGGCGCATCCGGCAGCCGCGCGAGCACCAGATGGATGATGTTGGGTGCGAGGTCATGTTCGCCGGCCGAGATGAAGATCTTGCTGCCGGTAAGCTGGTAGCTGCCATCTGCCTGCGGCTCGGCTTTCGTTTTCAGCAGACCGAGGTCGGTGCCGCAGTGCGACTCGGTCAGGCACATGGTGCCGGTCCATTCGCCTGACACCAGCTTCGGCAGGTACAGCGCCTTCTGCTCCGGGGTGCCATGCGCATGCAGGCATTCATACGCACCGTGCGACAGGCCGGGGTACATGGTCCACGCCTGGTTGGCCGAGTTCAGCATCTCGTACAGCGAATTGTTCAGCACCACCGGCAAACCCTGCCCGCCGAACTCGGGATCACAGGACAGCGAGGGCCAGCCAGCATCCACATACTGCCGGTAGGCCGCCTGAAACCCGGTGGGCGCGGTCACGCTGCGGCTGCTTGCGTCATAGCGGCAGCCCTCACGGTCGCCGCTCTGGTTCAGCGGAAACACCACCTCGGCAGCGAACTTGCCGCCTTCCTCGATGACCTGGTTGATGGTGTCGGCGTCGAGCTCGGCATGGTTCGGCAGCGCTTTGAGCTCGGTGCTGACGTCCAGCAGTTCGTGCAGCACGAAGTGCATGTCGCGCAGCGGCGGGGTGTAGGCAGGCATCTGTGTCTCCTCGGGATTCAGGCCAGCAACCGCAGTCGCCGCGTGAATGATGTGTCGATCGGTGTTTCGCTCAATTGTGTGACCGGTCAGGCATCATGGATTGACCAGCCGCTCGAATCCTTTGTGTGCGCGCTGCACTGCATCGGGCGTCCGGATGAATCGCGCGTCATGGTGCAGCGCGAGCACCAGTCCGTACATCTCGAACGCCAGCTGGTCGGGGTCGGTGCCAGGCGGCAGGTGGCCTTCGTCGCACGCCTGATGCGCAGCACGGCGCAGCGCCTTTTGCCAGGTCTGCACCATGCTCACCAACTGGTCGCGGATGGGGCCGGGGCGGTCGTCATACTCGACCGCGCCGCTGATGTAGATGCAACCGGATGCGATCTCGCGACTGACGCGATCGATCCAGCGGTTGAACAGGCTGCGCAAACGCGGCAAGCCGCGCGCTGCGGCCATGCTGGGATAAAAAACTTCTTGCTCGAACTGGTGGTTGTACAGGCGCAGCACATCGAGTTGCAGGTCTTCGCGCGAACCGAAATGTGCAAATACACCCGACTTGCTCATCGCCATGCGCTCGGCCAGCGTGCCGATGGTCAATCCTTCCAGCCCTTCGCGGCTGGCCAGTTCGAGCGCCGCGTCGAGGATGCTGGCGCGGGTCTGCTCACCCTTGCGCAGGGACTTCTGCTTGGTTTCGGACATGGTCCGGCTCCGGTCAAAATAGAACGACCGTCCTATTATGCCCAAAGTTTCATCGAAGGTGGCGTTCGTTGTACCGATTCGGCCAGAAATCTGCCGTCAGCGAGGAAAGCGGCGCGCGACCGATTGCGGGTTCAGGTGCGGGAGCGGTCCAGCTGTCGGCGGTCGCGCTTGGTGGGCCGGCCGTGGATGCCCTCGGCCGGCTCGGCGAACAATTTGCGGCGCTCGGCTTCCTGCGCGCGCCGCTGCACGCTGAGATCCGTTTCGGCATACAGCTGCTGCGCAACCGGCGCCGGCCCGCGCTTGTCGGACAGGCCCTCGACCCGCACCTGCCAGGTGCTGCTGCCATTGTCGATGTCGAGCAGGTCGCCGATGCGCACGTTGCGCGCCGGCTTCACGCGCTCTTCATTGACCGTCACACGACCGCGCTCGATCGCTTCGGTGGCCAGCGAACGCGTCTTGAAGAAGCGCGCGGCCCACAGCCATTTGTCGAGTCGGAAGCTATCGCTCATGGGCGGAATTGTAGCGGCTCTGGCCTGGCATTACTTTGTATAGCTGCCCAGCGTCAGCACCTGCAGCACCGCACGATACAGCCCATACGAAAAGCGATTCCACAAGCGGCGCGGCAACGACAGTCGCGCGACATCATCGGCGGTCACGGCGACACCTTCGGCGACGCCGCGCAGGATGTAATCGCGCAGTGCCGCGGTGAACTCGGCATCGCGCACGATGATGTTGGCTTCATGATTGACGAACAGCGACAGCCCGTCGAAATTGCTGGACCCTACTGTCGCCCACTCACCATCGACTACCGCAACCTTGCCGTGCAGCTGCGTGCGGCGGTACTCGACGATCTTGACGCCAGCGCCGATCAGTCGCGGGTAAAACGATTGCGCGACGGCATCTTGCATCGCGAATTGGCCGACACCGATCAACAGCGTGACGTCGATCCCGCGCTGCGCTGCGTGCATCAGTGCCTTGCGCATCTTGCGGCCGGGCGCGAAATACGGCGTGACCAGCAGCGCTTCCTTGCGCGCATGGCCGAGTGCCTGCAGCAGCGCGCGCTGTATCGCCCGGCGATTGCGCAGGTTGTCGCGCACCACCAGCGCGGCTTCCTGCACGCGCACTGCACGCAAAGGCTGCCGTTCGCGCACCGACGCACGCAAGGTTTCAATGCGAGTCCGCAGCGGCCGCGGCTGTGTGCGCTGCCATTGCCGCTCCACTTCGTCATGGATGGCAGCGACCAGCGGACCTGCAATCGCGACCGCAAAATCCCAGCGCGGCGCCGGCAGCGGCGTGCCCGAATCATCGTCGGAGATATGGTCATCGTTGATGTTGACCCCGCCCAGAAAGGCGAGCTGACGATCGACGACGACAATCTTGCGATGCATGCGCGCGATGCCGCGCCGGAACCAGGGATTGAAGCTGGCGAAGCGTACGCCGACTGGCAACAGTGCCTGCTGCAGCCGTGCAATCGTGTCACGTCCAGTGCCCAGCCAGTCCACCAGTACCTGCACCGCGACGCCGCGCGCCGCCGCGCGCTGCAAGGCCGCCATCACTTGCACGCCAGTCGCGTCGAGCGCGAAGATATACGTCTCGAGATAAATATCGGATTGCGCTGCATCGCAGGCAGCGATCAGCGCCGGGAAAAATTCCTCTCCCCGGTGCAACAGCGTCAGGTGATTGCCGTGGCTATAGTTCGCTGCCCGCATGCGTGTGCGGCCGGCGCCGGCCGGAAGCGTCGTTATGGGGATCGTGGCTGGCCAACAACTGCAGCTCGGCGACAATCGGCGCATGGTCGGACAAGCGTGCCCAGCGCGCGCCATGCAGCACCTGTGCGGACAGCACGTCGAAGCCGCGCACATACACGCGATCGAGCTGCAACATCGGCATTGCGGCCGGGAAGGTGCGCGCGGGCGCCTTGCGCGGGCCGCGGCCCGACAGCCGACGCAGGTAATCGCCGAAGCGTTGCGTGGACAAGCGCTCGTCGAATACCTCGATCACGCCCAAGCGCTCGCGCAGTGTCGGCGACAACGCATTGGTCCAGTCATTGAAATCACCGGCAATCACGACCGGTGCGCCGGGCGGCGCCGTCGATTCGACAGCTTCGATCAGTGCCTCGGTCTGGCGCCGACGGCTGCCGGCAAACAGGCCGAGGTGAATCACGTAGCAATGCACGGCCAGCCCCTCGGGCTGCAGCACACAGTGCAGGATGCCACGCGACTCGAACGCATGGTCGGACACATCATGATTGTTCGCCGATGCGATCGGGAAGCAGGACAGCAAGGCATTGCCATGATGCCCATGGTCATACACCGCATTCACGCCATACGCGCAGTGATGGCTGTCGCCAGCGAGGAATTCATGCTGGGCCTGTGCCGGCCAGCTGCTGTGCTTCAACGCCAGCAAATCATGCCGGCCCTGCACCTCTTGCAGAAACACGATATCGGCCGCCATACCGGACAAGGCCTGCTTGATGCCATGCACGCGCGGCCGCGTGCCGATGGCGCTGACGCCTTTGTGGATGTTCCAGGTGGCGATGCGTAACTTCATGGTGTGCGTATCAGTTCGTGCCGGTGGCCGCGGACTGCAGCACATCCTGTGCTGCCGGAGACAAGCGCTGCTTCGGCAACTGCAGTATCGCCTCCGCGTTCGACGGCGAGAAGCAGCGGTCTGCCGCCTCGCGCCAGGGCAACCAGCAGTGCTGCAGGTGTTCGCGCGGCGCCAGCGTGACAGCAATATCGGCCGGCACCTGCAGACCAAACACATGTTCAGTGTTGTGCGTGACGCCCGGGGCATAGCGTGCGCGCCAGACCTCATAGATCTCGTACACGTTGGAGAGTTTCCAGTCCCGAAGATTCTCCAGCGGCACCTGCGCGCTGCCGATCTGGATACCGGTCTCTTCAAAGACCTCACGCATCGCTGTCTCGCGCAGCGGCTCGTCCGGCGCATCCTTCGAGCCTGTGACGGACTGCCAGAAACCGGGCTTGTCGGCGCGCTCGATCAGCAGCACCTGTAAATCAGAAGTGTGGATCACGACCAGAACGGATTCGGGGATCTTGTAGGGACGCATGCCGATTAGCCAAAAAAGAAGGCGCGAGTTTCGCGCCTTCATTATGCACCGATCGGGCAGACTGCCGGTTAACGGGTCTTTCAGGTCGTTTTGCTGCTCGCGCTGTCGGACGATGCAGCAGACGATGAGGCAGACGATGTCGATGTGGCTTCGGCCGGCGCACGCTGCTCGGGCGGCACCCACACCGGCTTTTGCACGCCGAATGCGGCACAGACATGGCGCCATTGCGTGAACAGGAGGTCACTCAGCAAGTCCAGCTGGCCCAAGCTCTTGGATTGATGGAAGACTGCGACCATCTCCTCGATCTTGTCCCACTCGTCCAACACCTGTGTCATGACCGCTTTCAAGCGGGCCGCCGGCGGCATCGCCTTGAAGGACTCCGGCAAGCCCGACTCCGGAATATGGCGCAGCTTTTCGTACGATACTTTCACCATCCGAATGGCTGCGCGAGCCAACGGGTCATACAAGCCCCATTCCTTGGTCAACACGCGGTACAAGTCACGCTCATTGACTTGATGAGACAAGGAGATGAATCTGTTCATCGCGATGTCCGGCAAAGTCGCCACATGCAAAGCAAACCGAGTGCGAACTTGTGTGATGGCAGTGCTCATTATTTCGGACTGCAGCATAACCATCTGCGTCATCGCAGCTTCACACTTGACGGTCAAGCCGAGATTTTTAAACATTGACTTTGCACGTGGAATTCGTGAAGCAACGGCATGAACTACCATTTCAAGTCGCTGCGCAGCTCCAGGGGTCGCATGGGGGGCATTGCGATCAGATTTGAAAGGATTTTTTCCAAGCAATCTCGCAACAGCGGCGAAGTCAGGGTGACCAACACCACTCAGGAAGGTAGTTGACCAGCCCTGTTTAGCCGAATCTATTGCAAAGTTCGATAATTTTTGGCGATCTGAAAAACAAGCCAACTCGCCAGCTTCCTCGAACAGCTTGTGTACCTGCTCTGCAAAGAAAGCTTGCTGGAGGCCATTGGCCGCTGCATTCGAGTCACCAGACACCAGACTTTGATGAGTTAGCAGGTCGAACGCCATATTCGTCTTTATGGCACTGAACCGGAAAGTGGTGGCATTTTCCAGATCCTGGTCTTTCTTCCAGAAACGCGTGATCAAACTCTCGATAACGCCAAATTGCTTGAACGCTTCTGCCACACTCAAAATGTTCCGATACGTTTCGCCATTTATGGAAAATGTGGGGTTCAAGCACGCGCCATGGTCGATCAAAAGGTTCGCGATGGGCAGATTTCCCCTTGCGGCTGCAATGTAAATCAGGGGTGCATCGTAAGCCGATGTACGCTGATCCGGCATACATTTCTTCGTTTCGAGCAGCCACTTGATGAATTCTGTGAAGCCTGTGAATACAATGTGCTCTAGCGGAGTCCTTCTCGGCCCCCAAATGTCAGGGGCACCTCGTTTGGGGTGAGGGGAACTGTTCACGACGTCAAGGCGCGCACCTTTTTCAACCAGGCGCTTGCAAACCTCGAGTCGCTTTCCTCTAATTGCAAATTCGAGTACAGACATACTGAACATTTTTTCATTGATCCAATTCGGATCGCCCCCCATGCCAAGCAGCAGATCAACCAGCTCCAGATGACCGGCTTGAGCCGCAAACATCAGTGGCGTACTTCCATTCTCAGCGACGGCATCGACTGCGGCACCCCGCGCCAGCAATTCACGAACGATCGCAACCTGTGATTTACGGACCGCCATGCACAAGGGTGTAATGCCATACTCAACGGGAAGCAGCCGTTCGTGCAACAGCGGCCAGCGGTCCAGCAATTGCCGAATCAAACTGAGGTCACCCTTCACAACTGCCTGCATAAATTCCTGTTCTGCCTCGGATTGCGAGCTCACTTGGAATTCAGCTCGCAATCGCTTTAAAGCGGGTTCGGAGGAAGGCTCAGCGCTGATATCCTGCACCAGCTCCCTGTCACGCTTTAATGATCTCGAATCATCTGCAGCTCGATTTGTTTGCGATCGGGGAGCGAGTTGAGCCGTCGTACCCCCAGGCGGAGGCAGGACTTGAGCGGGATGCGCAGAGGCAGGTATGCCGAGCACCGGAATGGGAACAATGGGAGGAAGTGGCAACGGGTTCGGCTGAGCCGTGGAGTTCACTGGTTTCATCGCAAAGCGCACTCGGCAAGTTGATCCAGCCCGGGCGAGGCCGGACAGCAGACCGAGTGCGTAACGATGAAATACGGGTAGTTCAGAAAAGCAAAACCGGCCACGGACAGTGTCCGTCGGCCGGTTTGTTTGGGGCGTACTACGCGGGGAACGTGAGGCTATCAGCCCTTGATCGCCGGCTCCGTCGCGCGCAGTCGGATATGCAGCTCGCGCAGCTGCTTCTCGTCGACCTCGGATGGCGCCTGCGTCAGCAGGCACTGCGCACGCTGGGTCTTCGGGAAGGCGATCACGTCGCGGATCGATTCGGCGCCGGTCATCATCGTGACGATGCGGTCAAGGCCGAATGCGAGGCCGCCGTGCGGCGGTGCGCCGTACTGCAGCGCGTCGAGCAGGAAGCCGAACTTGATGCGCGCTTCGTCGTCATTGATGTTGAGCGCCTTGAACACCTTGCTCTGCACATCGGCGCGATGGATACGCACCGAGCCGCCGCCCAGCTCCCAGCCATTCAGCACCATGTCATACGCTTGCGCGATGGCCTTGCCGGGCGCGGTCTCGATGAAGTCTTCATGGCCGGCCTTCGGAGCCGTGAACGGATGATGCAATGCATTCCAGCGCTTGTCGTCTTCGTCGTATTCGAACATCGGGAAGTCGACGACCCACAGCGGACGCCAGGTGTCTTCGAACAGGCCGTTCTTGCGACCGAAGTCGCTGTGGCCGATCTTCACGCGCAGCGCGCCCATCGCATCGTTGACGATCTTGGCCTTGTCGGCGCCGAAGAAAATCAGGTCGCCATCCTGCGCGCCGGTGCGCTCGAGGATTTGCGCCAATGCCGCGTCATGGATGTTCTTGACGATCGGCGACTGCAGGCCGTCACGGCCTTTCGATTTGTCGTTGACCTTGATGTAGGCCAGGCCCTTCGCGCCATAGATCGCAACGAACTGGGTGTACGCATCGATCTCGGAACGCGGCATGCCGCCATTCTCTTGCGCGCCACCCGGCACACGCAGACCGACCACGCGGCCGTTCTCCATGTTGGCCGCGCCGGAGAAGACCTTGAACTCTACATCTTTCATCACATCGGTCAGCTCGGTGAATTCGAGCTTCACGCGCATGTCCGGCTTGTCGGAACCATACTTGCCCATCGCGGTCGCGAAGTCCATCACCGGGAACGGGTTCGGCAGATCGACATCGAGCACGTTCTTGAACACGCCGCGGATCATGCCTTCGAACATGTCGCGGATTTCCTGCTCGCCCATGAACGAGGTTTCGCAGTCGATCTGCGTGAATTCCGGCTGGCGGTCGGCGCGCAGGTCTTCGTCACGGAAGCACTTGGTAATCTGGTAGTAGCGGTCGAAGTTCGCGACCATCAGCAGCTGCTTGAACAGCTGCGGCGACTGCGGCAGTGCGAAGAAGTGGCCCGCATTCACGCGCGACGGCACCAGATAG
>JACCDU010596321.1_pt1 | contig 15374 bp, 17 predicted proteins | sample 7446081 | NCBI WGS metagenome assembly JACCDU01 (sample SAMN15323447, study PRJNA562643) | freshwater metagenome | isolation source: river surface water | place: USA:Blue River Watershed | collected 2017-08-17
ACGGTGGAACTGGTGATGGCACTCGAAGACGAGTTCGGCATCGAGATTCCTGACGAAGACGCAGAAAAGATCACCACGGTGCAAGCTGCGATCGACTACGCCAACAGCAAGAAGGCCTGATCGACGATGACCCGGCGCCGCGTTGTTGTCACGGGTTTGGGATGCATCAGCCCCGTGGGCAACACGGTGGCGGATGCCTGGTCCAACCTGCTTGCCGGTCAGTCCGGCATCGGTCTGATCACCAAGTTTGATGCCTCTGCCATGGCGTGCAAGATCGCAGGCGAGGTCAAGAACTTTGATCTGGAGTCGTACATCAGCGCCAAAGAAGCGCGCACGATGGACTCCTTCATCCATTACGGCATTGCCGCCGCCGCGCAGGCCGTGGCTGACGCTGGCCTGGCCACGGGCGAGGCCCTGGGTGAAGAAGAAGCGACCCGGATTGGTGTGGTCATCGGTTCGGGCATCGGCGGTCTGCCGATGATCGAAGAGACCCACACCGAATACACCAACCGCGGCGCGCGCCGCATTTCTCCGTTCTTCGTGCCGGCCTCGATCATCAACATGATCTCGGGCCATGTGTCCATGCGTTCCGGCTTCAAGGGCCCGAACTTGGCCGTGGTCACGGCCTGCACGACCGGTCTGCACAGCATTGGCGAAGCCGGGCGTCTGATCGAATACGGTGACGCCGACGTCATGATCGCCGGTGGTTCCGAAGCGACCGTGTCGCCGTTGGGCGTGGGCGGTTTTGCCGCCATGCGCGCCCTGTCCACCCGCAACGATGACCCGACCGCCGCTTCCCGTCCCTGGGACAAGGACCGCGACGGTTTCGTGCTGGGCGAAGGCGCTGGCGTGCTGGTGCTCGAAGAGTACGAACACGCCAAGGCCCGTGGCGCCAAAATTTACGCTGAGCTCGCAGGCTACGGCATGAGTGCCGATGCCGGCCACATGACCGCCCCCAACATGGATGGCCCGCGCCGCGCCATGTTGAACGCCTTGCGCAACGCTGGCATCAATGCCGATCAGGTCGACTACCTTAACGCGCACGGCACGTCCACGCCGCTGGGCGACGTGAACGAAACCAATGCCATCAAGGCGGCACTGGGCGACCATGCCAAAAACATGGTGGTCAGCTCGACCAAGTCCATGACCGGTCACCTGCTGGGTGGCGCTGGTGGCATCGAGAGCGTGTTCACCGTGCTCGCGCTGCACCACCAGAAAGTGCCTCCGACCATCAACTTGGTCAATCAAGACCCCGAGTGTGATCTGGATTACTGCGCCAACACCGCGCGTGACCTCAAGATCGATGTGGCCGTGAAGAACAACTTCGGTTTTGGGGGCACCAACGGTACCCTCGTGTTCAAACGCGCCTGACACCGGAGCTGCTCCATGCACAGCGCCCCACCCGTGCTTGTCCCGGTGGGGCGTTTTGTTTGGGGCGGGCGCATTGCACTGGTGCTGGCCGTGCTGACAGCCGTGACGTCCCTTGCGCTTGCAGGTTTGCAAAACATGGCAGCCGGGCAGACGACTCTGCTGGGGCTGGTCTGGTTGAGTTCTGCAGCCCTGTCGTGGTGGGCATGGCGGCATGAACGTCTGCCGCCCGGCGAGTTGGCATGGGATGGCGAGGGCTGGTGGTACACGCCGCAAGATGGCATCCACCAGCAAGTCAGCGTGACCCTGAACTGGGACGCCGGGCGTGCCATGTTGTTGCGTGTGCGTTGCCCGGAGTCGTCCGGCGTGCGGATGCAATACCTCTGGCTGCAGGCCAAACAGACCCGGCAGTGGCATGCTTTGCGCTGTGCAGTTTATGGTCGCGACACTTTGTAACTTGACGACAATGGCGTCCGTCTTGAGTTGATGCTTTTTGGCCTTATCTTTCGGGCGTTCAGCCTGTACCCATGAAGGAGTTTTCCGTGGTTCAACACATCTGGAAGAAGAGCGCAGCGGTTGTTGCATTGGTGCTGACGGGTGCCAGCGCAGTCGTGTTGCTGCAAGGCACGCATGTCCATGCACAGCAGGCGTTACAGCCATCGGCTGCCGTGGTGCGTGGCCTGCCGGATTTCACCGAACTGGTGGAGCAGGTGGGGCCGTCTGTGGTGAACATCCGCACGCTTGAGAAAGTACGCCCATCCGAATCCGCCAACGGTGGTCCAGATGAAGAAATGCAGGAATTGTTCCGCCGTTTCTTTGGCGTACCCATGCCCAATCTGCCGCGGCAGGCGCCACGTCAGAACCGCCCTCAGCCCGAGGAGGCCCAGCCACGCGGCGTAGGCTCCGGGTTCATCCTGACGGCCGATGGCTACATCATGACCAACGCGCATGTGGTCGACGGCGCCGATGAAGTGGTGGTCACGCTGACCGACAAGCGCGAATTCAAGGCCAAGATCGTGGGCGCCGACAAACGCACCGATGTGGCCGTGGTCAAGATTAGCGCGACGGGTCTGCCAGCCGTCAAGGTGGGCGATGTCAGCCGCCTCAAGGTGGGTGAGTGGGTCATGGCGATTGGCTCCCCCTTCGGCTTGGAAAACACCGTGACCGCCGGCATCGTCAGTGCCAAGCAACGCGATACTGGCGACTACCTGCCTTTCATCCAGACCGATGTGGCCATCAACCCTGGCAACTCGGGTGGGCCACTCATCAACATGCGTGGCGAGGTGGTGGGCATCAACAGCCAGATCTATTCGCGCTCGGGCGGTTTCATGGGCATCTCGTTTTCCATTCCAATGGACGAGGCCATCCGCGTGAGCGACCAGTTGCGTGCGAACGGTCGCGTCACGCGCGGCCGCGTCGGTGTGCAGATCGATCAGGTGACCAAAGAAGTGGCCGAGTCCATCGGTCTGGGTAAGCCGCAGGGTGCGCTGATCCGTGGGGTAGAGGAGGGCTCGCCTGCCGAAAAAGCGGGCATCGAGGCTGGCGACATCATCACCAAGTTCGATGGCAAGTCCATCGACAAGGCTTCGGACCTGCCGCGCCTGGTGGGCAACACCAAGCCGGGTAGCCGAGTCAGCGTGACGGTGTTCCGCCGCGGCGCCAGCAAAGACCTGAACCTCACCGTGGCCGAAGTGCCAGCCGAAAAAGCCGTGGCCCAGAAGGGGCAGGAAGAACGCAAAGGTTCTGCTGCTGCGCCTTTGGGTCTGGTGGTCGCTGACCTGAGTGACGCCCAAAAGCGGGAGCTGCGTGTGCGCGGTGGTGTGCGCATCGAGTCTGCGGGTGAGCCCGCTGCGCGCGCCGGTCTGCGCGAAGGCGATGTGATCCTGGCGATTGCCAACACCGAGGTGCTCGGTGTGCGTGATTTCGAGGCCATCATGGCGCGCGTGGACAAGAATCGGCCAGTCAGCTTGCTGATCCGCCGGGGCGATGTGGCGCAGTACGTGCTGGTTCGTCCGGGACGTTGATCGGCGTCTGTCAATACCCCCAGTGGTTCTGAGGGGCATTGCGGCTGCCCGCAATGGGATTTGCAACAGGGTGAAAATTTTTTTTGGGTAGTTTCCAGGTTTTTTGAAAGCTAGTGCACGCTTACTTTTTTCTCTTTTGCATGCGCATTTCGTTAAAATCTGGCACCTTGACCGATGATTGATGGCATCGAAGGCAGGTCTGGATTCACGATGTGGGATGTTCAGAAACAGTCCACCAGTGATCCACAGCAAGCTCACAAGTTGTTCAGAAGTTGCACTTCCAAAATGTGAATAACCTGTGGACAAGAATGCTGTTGCGGAGCCGCAACGACCTGAAACGCGCGCTGATGGGGCTGTTCGAGCAGGGCAATTTGCCTACAATGAAGTCCCAACTATCGCAGTTGCCATAGATTGTTGGTTCAGGGCGCGTCACCATCCGACGCGCCCTTTTTTCTTGTGTGGGTCCTGCATCCACGAGCACTTGCAAGTCGTCCTTGATGAATCACATCCGAAATTTCTCGATCATTGCGCACATCGATCATGGCAAATCGACGCTTGCGGATCGCCTGATCCAGCGCTGCGGTGGTTTGGCCGAACGCGAGATGGAAGCCCAGGTGCTCGACTCGATGGACATCGAGAAAGAGCGCGGCATCACCATCAAGGCGCAGACTGCTGCGCTGCAATACAAGGCCAAGGATGGCCAGATCTACAACCTCAACCTGATCGACACACCCGGGCATGTGGACTTCTCTTATGAAGTGAGCCGATCGCTGTCGGCCTGTGAAGGCGCGCTGCTGGTGGTGGACGCCAGCCAGGGCGTGGAAGCGCAGACGGTGGCCAACTGCTATACCGCTCTCGATCTGGGGGTGGAGGTGGTGCCCGTGCTCAACAAGATGGATCTGCCCAATGCCGATCCGGACAACGCGCGCGCCGAGGTCGAAGATGTGATCGGCATCGATGCGACGGATGCGATTCCCTGCTCGGCCAAAACCGGCATGGGCATCGACGAAATTCTCGAAGCCATTGTGGCCAAGGTGCCGTCGCCCAAAGGCAACCCGGATGGCCCGCTGCGCGCCATGATCATCGACAGCTGGTTCGATCCGTATGTGGGCGTCGTCATGCTGGTGCGCGTGGTGGACGGTCAGCTGCACAAAGGCGAGCGCATCAAGATGATGGCCACCAACGCTTCTTATGAAGCCGGCAGCCTTGGCGTGTTCACCCCGGCCAACCAGCCGCGCGAGTGCCTCAAGGCCGGTGAGGTGGGCTACATCATTGCGGGCATCAAGGAGTTGCAGGCCGCCAAGGTGGGCGACACCGTCACGCTCGAAAAGAAGCTGCCCAACAACGCCGGGCCTGCCACCGAAGCGCTGCCAGGCTTCAAGGAAATCCAGCCGCAGGTGTTTGCCGGTCTGTACCCGACCGAAGCGAACCAGTACGACGCCCTGCGCGACGCGCTGGAGAAGCTCAAGCTCAACGATGCTTCGCTGCAATACGAACCCGAAGTGTCGCAAGCCCTGGGTTTCGGTTTCCGTTGCGGCTTCCTGGGTCTGCTGCACATGGAGATCGTTCAGGAGCGTCTGGAGCGCGAGTTCGACCAGGACCTGATCACCACCGCGCCCAGCGTGGTTTACCAGGTGGTCAAGGGCGATGGCGAAGTCATCATGGTCGAAAACCCCTCCAAGATGCCCGACCAGGGCAAGATGCAGGAAATTCGCGAACCCATCGTCACGGTGCACCTGTACATGCCGCAGGACTATGTGGGCCCGGTGATGACACTGGCCAACCAGAAGCGCGGCGTGCAGATCAACATGGCCTACCACGGCCGTCAGGTCATGCTGACGTATGAGATGCCGTTGGGCGAGATCGTGCTGGACTTTTTCGACAAGCTCAAGTCGGTCAGCCGTGGTTACGCCTCGATGGACTACGAGTTCAAGGAATACCGTGCGTCCGACGTGGTCAAGGTCGACATCCTGCTTAACGGCGAAAAGGTCGATGCGCTGTCGATCATCGTGCACCGCACGCAAGCCCAGTACCGTGGTCGCGCTGTGGCGGCCAAGATGCGCGAGATCATTTCCCGCCAGATGTTCGATGTGGCCATTCAGGCGGCGATTGGTGCCAACATCATTGCCCGTGAAACCATCAAGGCCTTGCGCAAGAACGTGCTGGCCAAGTGTTACGGTGGTGACATCACCCGTAAGCGCAAACTGCTGGAAAAGCAGAAGGCGGGCAAGAAGCGCATGAAACAGATCGGTTCGGTCGAGGTGCCCCAAGAAGCCTTCCTCGCCATCTTGCAGGTAGAAGACTAAATGCCCATCCTGACCGCGTTCATCCTCGCCGGTTTTGCCAGCTACGCCGCCGGCTGGTACCTCGGCTTCATCGAAGGCAACTTCGCGCTGCTGCTCTTGCTGGCCACGGTGGTGACCGGTATCTACTGGCTGGCCGAGCGGTTTTATTTCCTGCCGCAGCGTCAGGCTGCAGCTGCCCGACTGCAAGCGGAGGCAGTCAGTCGCCGTGCCGAGCTGCAGCGCATGGGCATCGACAAGGTCGATACCGATATCCAGGAAGCCCAGCAAAAGCTGCTGGCACAGCCCTGGTGGCTGGACTGGACTGCGGGGCTGTTCCCGGTCATCGTTGCGGTGTTCCTGCTGCGCTCCTTCCTGTTTGAGCCGTTCAAGATTCCGTCGGGTTCTATGATCCCGACACTGCACATCGGTGACCTGATCCTGGTCAACAAGTTCCACTATGGCATCCGTCTGCCAGTGGCCAACACCAAGGTCACCGCAGGCAACCCGGTGCAGCGCGGTGATGTGATGGTGTTCCGATATCCGCCCAAGCCCAGCGTCGATTACATCAAGCGCGTGGTGGGCATTCCGGGTGACGAGATCGCCTACCTGAACAAGAAACTCACCGTAAACGGCCAGCCTGTAGCCAGTGAGGCGTTGCCCGAATATTTCGACGAATCAACCATGCGCTACTACCGCCACGAGCGCGAGGCTTTGCCGGGCAGGAAGCACGACATCATCATCGACAACGAACGCCCCGCTTTCATTCCAGGTGTGGACGAATTCCCGATGCGCGAGAACTGCCGCTACAGCGTCGAGGGCGTGGTGTGCAAGGTACCCGAAGGCCATTACTTCATGATGGGCGACAACCGCGACAACTCGCTGGATTCGCGCTACTGGGGTTTCGTGCCCGACAAGAACATCGTGGGCAAGGCCTTCTTTGTCTGGATGAACTTCGGCAACCTCAAACGCATTGGCTCGTTCGACTGACCCCGTGAGCACGCCTGATCTTCTTTCCGCCCTCCAGGTCCGCCTCGGTTACGCTTTCCGTGACCGGGCGCTGCTGCAGCAGGCGATCACCCACCGCAGTTTCAGCGCCGACCACAACGAGCGCCTGGAGTTTCTGGGAGATTCGGTGCTCAACCTTGCGGTGGCGCACCTGCTGTATGCCCAGCTGAGCCAGTTGCCCGAAGGTGATCTGTCCCGCGTGCGCGCCAACCTCGTCAAGCAGGACACCCTGGAGGCCCTGGCTTTGCAGATGCAACTGCCCGATGTGCTTCGGCTTGGCGAAGGCGAGTTGCGTTCTGGCGGCCGCAAGCGCCCCTCTATCCTCGCGGATGCGCTGGAGGCTGTGATCGGTGCGGTGTATCTGGATGGTGGTTACAGCGCTGCCCAAGGCCTCGTCGAGCGCCTGTTCAAGAACATCGAGATCCAGCCTCAAATGCAGGCGGCGGCCAAAGACCCCAAGACCGAGTTGCAGGAATGGCTGCAAGCGCGCAAACTGGCCTTACCCCAGTACACCGTGATGGCCACCACCGGCGCTGCCCACCGCCAGACTTTCGAAGTGGCTTGCGAAGTGCGTGAACTGCGCCAGTCGCAACGGGGCTTGGGCCCTTCGCGACGTGCCGCCGAGCAGGCCGCCGCAGCCGCTTTGCTCGACATCCTCAAGAACACCCACGCATGAACGATCCACGCCAACCCGACGAGCCAATTCCGTCCACCCCTTCGGCGGTCCGCCGCCCCGTCGAGATTGCCGGCGTGACCGTGCAAGCGCGCAGCGCAGGCGAGGCCGCGCAGGCCGGCATTGATCCAGAACAGGCTGCTCAGCCGGTGTCGGCCGAGGGCCAGCGTTGTGGCCTGATCGCCATCGTGGGCAAGCCCAATGTGGGCAAGTCCACCCTGCTCAATGCGCTGGTGGGCCAGAAGATCAGCATCACCTCGCGCAAGGCGCAGACCACGCGCCACCGCATCACCGGCATCCGCACCCAGAACCAGACCCAGTATGTGTTCGTGGACACGCCGGGCTTCCAGACCCGCCACAGCGCAGCGCTTAACAAGTCGCTCAACAAGACCGTGATGGGCGCGCTGGGCGATGTGGACCTGGTGCTGTTCGTGGTCGAAGCTGGCAGCTTCACGCTGGCCGATGCGAAAGTGCTCTCCCTGCTCAAGCCCGGCATCCCGGTCCTGTTGATCGCCAACAAGCTCGACGCTGTGAATCGCCGCGCCGAAATCGCGCCCTGGCTGCGTGACATGCAAGAGCGCCACCCCTTTGCCGAATTCGTGCCCATGTCGGCCAAGCAGCCCAAAGACATTGAGCGCCTGCTGGGCATTTGCGAGAAATACCTGCCTGAGCAGGGCTGGTGGTATAGCCCCGATGAGCTGACCGACCGCAGCGAAAAGTTTCTCGCCAGCGAAATCATCCGTGAAAAACTGTTCCGCCTCACGGGCGACGAGCTGCCTTACACCTCGACCGTGGTGATCGAGAAGTTCGACGAAGAGCCCGGCAAGACCGCCAGCCGCATGGTGCGCATCGCCGCCACCATCGTGGTCGAGCGCGATGGCCACAAGGCGATGGTGATTGGCGAGAAGGGCGAAAAGCTCAAGCGCATCGGTACCGAATCGCGCGTCGAACTCGAAAAGCTGCTCGACGCCAAGGTGTTCATCGAACTGTGGGTCAAGGTGCGTTCTGGCTGGGCCGACGACGAAGCGCGTGTGCGCAGCTTTGGCTACGAATAAATGTGTGCCCCCACGCTTTTCACTGCGTGTAATGCGCTGCCCCCCGAGGGGGTGCGTTTTGCCTTGGGGCGGCCCGGCGGCAAAACCTGAGCACCATGGCCACCCGACGCATCAGCGACGAACCCGCCTACGTGCTGCACCGCTACGACTGGAGCGAAACCAGCCTGATCCTCGAGGTCTTCACGCGCCAGCACGGGCGCGTGGCCCTCGCCGCCAAAGGGGTCAAACGACCCACTTCCAGCTTTCGCCCGGTCCTGCTTCCGCTGCAGCCGCTGTCCATCACGTATGGCGGCGAGGGTGATGTGCGCACCCTCAAGGGCGCCGAATGGGTGGGCGGCCATGTCATGCCCACGGGTGAGGCATTGCTGTCGGGCTACTACCTCAACGAACTGCTGATGCGTCTGCTGGCGCGCGACGACCCGCACCCGGCCCTGTTTGACGTGTATGTCGCCACCGTGCGCCTGCTGGCCAGCGGCGAACCCGAGGCCCTGCAATGGGCGTTGCGGGGTTTCGAGCTGTTGCTGCTGCGCGAACTGGGCTTTTTGCCGGCACTGGATGTGCAGACGTTGAGTCTGCAGCCACTGGCGCCCGAAGACCGTTACGCGCTGGTGCCCGAGGCCGGACTGCAGTGGGTGCCACCTGATGAGCGCCATGCCCTGACAGGTGCCCAGTGGCTGGCTCTGCAACAGGCACTCGACGATTCTGTGCCTTTCGCCGCTTTGCTTCGCGAATGCGCTGACCTGCTGGCCTTGCTGCAACGACCGCTGCGCCACCTGCTCAACTACCATTGTGGGGTGGGCGCGTTTCGCACCCGCCAGATGATGCTCGACATCCAAAGCCTATGAATGCTTCCTCTGCCCGTGTGGCACTTTCTGTCAATGTCAACAAGGTGGCCTTGCTGCGCAACTCGCGCCATTTGGGCATCCCCAGCGTGACCCGTGCGGCCGAGCTCTGCCTGCAGGCCGGCGCGCAGGGCATCACCATCCACCCGCGCCCGGACGAGCGCCACATCCGCGCCAGCGATGTGACCGAGCTGGCGGCACTGATGAAAGCCTGGCCGGAGTGCGAGTTCAACATCGAGGGCAACCCTTTTCACAACCTGATGGCGCATGTGCGCGCTGTGCGCCCGCACCAGGTGACTTTTGTGCCCGACAGCGAAGGCCAGTTCACCAGCGACCACGGCTGGACCTTTCCGCAGGACGCCGAACGCCTGAAACCCTTGATCGACTAATGCAAGGCGCTGGACGTGCGCGTGAGCCTGTTCATGGACCCGGTGCCTGAGCAGATGGCCGCAGCGCGGGCCGTGGGCGCCGACCGCGTCGAGCTGTACACCGAACCCTATGCCGCCTCGTGGGGCACCCCAGAACATGCCGTGCAACTGCAGCGATATGCCGCCGCCGCGCAGGCCGCGCTCCAGGTGGGTCTGGGCCTTAACGCTGGTCACGACCTCAACCAGGACAACCTGCCCGCCTTTGTGAAGGCGGTGCCCGGTTTGCAGGAAGTCTCGATTGGCCATGCCCTGATCGGCGATGCACTGGAGCTGGGTTATGCCGCCACGGTGCAGGCCTATCTGGCCTGCCTGCGCAAATGATCTACGGTATCGGCACCGACATCTGCGACATCCGCCGCATCCGCGAGAGCCTTGCGCGGCACGGCGAGCGCTTTGCCGCCAAGGTCCTCTCAGAAGGCGAAATGGTGACCTGGAAAGCACGCAGCGCCCGCTGGCCAGAGCGGGGCATCCGTTATCTGGCGACGCGCTTTTCGGCCAAAGAGGCTTTCAGCAAGGCCGTGGGCCTGGGCATGCGCATGCCGATGACCTGGCGGCTGTGCGAAATTGCCAAACTGGAGAGTGGCCAGCCCGTGATCGTGCTGCACGGCGAGCTGAAAAACTGGTTCGAGGCCAAGGGTCTGAAGGCCCACATCAGCGTCACCGACGAAAGCGAATACGCCGCGAGCTTCTGCGTGGTGGAAACTGCCGATCTGCCGCACCCTTGATTTGCCGCGCAGTCGCCCCACCTTGGATGGACACCCCATGACATTGCACGCCCCCCTGATCCTAGACATCGCCGGCACTGCACTGAGCGATGCCGACCGCTGCCGGCTGGCACACCCGCTCACAGGTGGCTTGATCCTGTTTGGCCGCAACTGGCAAAACCGGGCGCAGCTCACCGAGTTGTGTCTGGAGGTCAAAAACATCCGCCCCGATCTGTTGATTGCCGTGGACCACGAAGGTGGCCGGGTGCAACGTTTTCGCACCGATGGTTTCACCCACCTGCCGCCCATGCGGGCCTTTGGCGAGATGTGGCTGCAGGACGGCAAGGGCATGGCTGGCTCGGGCGCCCTCAAAGCCTGTGAAGCCGCCACTTCGGCTGGCTTTGTGTTGGCCAGCGAGTTGCGGGCTTGTGGGGTGGACTTGAGTTTCACACCTGTACTGGATTTGGACCACGGTGAAAGTGGCGTCATCGGCGATCGCGCTTTCGCCCGAGACCCGCGCATGGTCAGCCTGCTGGCGCGCAGCCTTATGCAAGGCCTGCTGCAGGCCGGCATGGCCAACTGTGGCAAGCACTTTCCGGGACACGGCGCCGTCAAAGCCGACTCGCATGTGGCCCTGCCGGTAGACAGGCGCAGCCTCAGGGCCATCCTGGCCGACGACGCCTTGCCCTACACCTGGCTCGGCAGCGTACTCACCGCGGTGATGCCGGCGCATGTCATCTACAGCAAGGTGGACGCACGTCCGGCAGGTTTCTCATCGCGCTGGGTCAAAGACATCCTGCGCGGTCAACTGGGTTTTGACGGCGTGGTTTGCACCGACGACCTGTCGATGGCCGCTGCCCGCCAGATCGGCGGTCGCGAGTTGAGCTACACCGAAGCGGTGATGAGCGCATTGCAGGCCGGTTGCGATCTGACCCTGCTGTGCAACCGTTCCACGGTGGACGATGGCGCCGATCTGGACAAAGTGCTGGATGACCTGGCCGAGGCCCAGCTCAAAGGCCGCTGGCTACCCGACGAGGCGAGCGAAGAACGCCGCCTGAACCTGTTGCCGCGCTCCCCGGCCCGTCCTTGGGACGAACTGGTGCGCGCACGCGACTACATGCAGGCGCTCGACCGCCTGCCCTGATTTTCTGGAACTTCCACGATGAACTGGATCGCCAAAATTTTCATGGGCCTGCTTGGCCTGGGCCTCCTAGCTGGCCTGCTGGTGGCACTGGGTGTTTACACCGTGTTCGCCACGCTGCGCTGGCTGCTCACCGGGCGCAAGCCGCAGGTGGTGCTGGTCTGGCAGCAGTTCAGCCAGTTGCGCAAAGGTGCGGTCTGGGGCGCCGGTGTGGGCCAGCCTTTTGGCAGCGCTCAGGCCGCTGCGGACGATGTGGTCGATGTCGAAGTCCGTGAAGTGCATGAGCACGCGCCACGCCTGCCCGACGGCAAAGCCTGACGCCAGCAGCTGAAAAGCAAAACGCCCGCAGCAGCGGGCGTTTTGCCAGGTGCGTCACCGGTCAGGAAAGATCGTGTTCGCGGCGCAGCGCCGGGAACAGGATGATGTCGCGGATGCTGGGGCTGTCGGTCAGCAACATCATCAGGCGGTCGATGCCGATGCCGCAGCCGCCGGCGGGCGGCATGCCGTATTCGAGGGCGCGCACGAAGTCGTGGTCAAAGAACATGGCCTCGTCGTCGCCGCCGTCCTTGGCGGCCACCTGGGCGTGGAAGCGGGCAGCCTGGTCTTCGGCATCGTTCAGTTCGGAGAAGCCGTTGCCGAATTCGCGGCCGGTGATGTAGAGCTCGAAACGCTCGGTCACCTCGGGGCGGGCGTCGTTGGCGCGGGCCAGCGGACTGATCTCGGTCGGGTGCTCCATGATGAAGGTCGGCTCCCAGAGCTTGTCTTCCACGGTTTCTTCAAAATACAGCACCTGCAGGCTGGCCAGGGTGCGGCCAGAGAGTTTGTTCTTCTCTTCGCTCATGCCCAGTTTTTTGAGTGCACTGATCAGCCAGGCCGCGTCGTCCACATGGGCGCCGGCTTCGGTGTGGGCATAGATCGCCTCGCGAATCGTCATGCGCGCGAAGGGTTTGGACAAGTCAACGGGGCGGCCGCCGTAGCTCAGCGCCAAGGTGCCTGCGGCGTTCATGGCTGCATCGCGGATCAGCTGTTCGGTAAAACCCATGAGGTCCTGGTAGTTCCAGTAGGCCGCATAGAACTCCATCATGGTGAACTCGGGGTTGTGGCGAACCGAGATGCCTTCGTTGCGGAAGTTGCGGTTGATCTCGAACACGCGCTCGAAACCGCCCACCAGCAGGCGCTTGAGGTAGAGCTCGGGCGCGATGCGCAGGAACATTTCCTGTTCGAGCGCGTTGTGGTGCGTCACGAAGGGGCGCGCGTTGGCGCCGCCGGGGATGGGGTGCAGCATGGGCGTTTCGACTTCGAGGAAGCCGTGCTGCACCATGAATTCACGGATGCCACTGACGGCGCGTGAACGGGCCGTGAAGCGACGGCGTGCGGCCTCGTCGGTCATCAGGTCGACGTAGCGCTGGCGGTATTTGACTTCCTGGTCGTGGATGCCGTGGAACTTGTCCGGCATCGGTCGCAGGCTCTTGGTCAGCAGGCGGATGCGCGTGGCGTGCACCGACAGCTCGCCAGTGCGCGTCTTGAACAGGTGCCCTTCGACGCCAATGATGTCTCCCAAGTCCCAGTGCTTGAAGCCGGCATAGACCTCTTCGCCCACATCGTCACGGGTGATGTAGGCCTGGATGCGGCCGGTGGCGTCCTGCAGCGTGGCGAAGCTGGCCTTGCCCATGACGCGCTTGAGCATCATGCGCCCGGCGATCGTGACCTGGACCTTGGTGGCGCCTTCGCCGTTCAGGGCTTCGGGCTCGGTCTCGCCGTACTGGCCGTGCAGTTCTTCGGCATGGTGTTCGGGCTTGAAGTCGTTCGGAAAGGCCACGCCCTTGCCCTCGGTCTGCGCCTGACGCAGGGCCTTGAGCTTTTCGCGGCGCTCGGCAATCAGCTGGTTCTCGTCTTGCGGGGCGGCGGGGGTGGCGTTCTGTTCGGACATGTCGGAGGGCCTGAGGGGCTCAGGCAGTGCAGGAAGTGAAATGCACGCTGCAGCCGTGGGCTGTTGGCGTACACAAAACCCCGTATTTTAAGGTGCCGGGGGGCGCTGCGGCTCAGGTCGGCGGGGTTTGTGGCGAGACCATGTCGCCCACCAGTTCGAGGCGCAGCAGGGGCTCGCGCAGGGCCAGCAGGCGGTACTTCATGGCGGTGGGCAGGGGCAGCAGCTCCCCCCAGCGCTGCGAGAGCCAGGCACAGTCGTCTGCCTGCCATGGCTGGGGCCAGGGCGGTGGGTCCATGGCCGGGTCCTGCAGGCGTTGAAGGGCGTCCAGCATCTGGTCTGACAGGTAGCGCAGGTGCTCGGGCACGGGCAGGGCAGGCTCGGGCGGGAGCCCCCGCACCTGGCCCCGCCACAGCCCGTCGCTGCGCTGCTGCGTGTGCAGCACTTCAAAGGTGTCCAGTGCCCGGCACCAGATGTGCAGCACGCCGGGGCGAGGCCGTGCGACTTTTTCCAGTCGCATGCGGGTGCCGATGGCCTCGAATTGCTCGGCCGGGGTGCCGGGCTGGTGCACCTCGCCACCCCGGGTGAGGGTGACCACGCCGAAAGGCGCGCTTTGCCGTTCGCATTCGCCGATCATCTGGAGGTAGCGCAGCTCGAAAATCTGCAGCGGCAGCAGACTGCCCGGAAACACCGCCGTGCCCAGCGGAAACAGCGGCAGGGTTTCGGTGTCGGCAGAGGGCTGATCGGGCAAGGAGGGCATGCCGCTATCATCGCACGCGCAAGGAGTTTGCCCATGATTGTCCAGATGGTGAGCCTGGTGCTCGACGTGATCGCCGGCCTGGTGGCCGGCACCTGTTTGCTGCGGTTGGCCATGCAGGCCCAGCGCATCCCTTTCAACCAGCCGCTGGGGCGCTTTGTGTTTGCCATGACCGACTGGATCGTCATGCCGTTGCGCAAAGTGATTCCGCCCTGGAGCCGCTGGGATCTGTCCAGCCTGGCGGCCGCGTGGCTGATCAAGTTGCTGCAGTTCCTGCTGCTCTGGCTGCTGGCCGGTGGGCATGGCCAGCTGGGCCTGTTGCCGCTGGTCAGTCTGGTTGGACTGCTGCAGCTGGTGGTGTCGTCGCTCAGCGCACTGGTGCTGGTGTACGCGCTGATGTCGTGGGTGCAGCCGGGCTCGTATCTCTTTCAGATGGCCGACCGGCTGGTCCAACCCTGGCTGGACCCGGTGCGCCGTGTTGTGCCACTCATTGGCGGCGTGGATCTGGCGCCGCTGGTCTTGCTGCTGGCGCTGCAGTTGGCCGGCATGCTGCTGGCGGGAATGCAGGCCAGCTGGATGTACTGAATGCCTGCACAGCCTTGACGCGGTTCGACCGCAGGTCTAAATTGGCAGCGCGGTTTCAGGCGACTGAGGCTGCTCCTCTGAGGTGCATGCATGCGCCTCGCCCTCGGGAACGGTCCTCTTCCCTTGGGCCATTTGTCGGAGGTCCTCTCGTGGCCACCGACCAGCCCGGACAGGCTTGGCCTGTCCGGGCTGTTTCATTTCAGCTCACCGCATCGGCTGGCTGGCGCTGCAGCATGGCCAGTGTGCTGGCGATGGTCTTGCGCAGTTCGCGGCGGTCGCAGATGAAGTCCACCGCGCCCTTGGTCTGCAGGAACTCGGCGCGCTGGAATCCTTCCGGCAGCGTCACGCGCACGGTGGTTTCGATCACGCGCGGGCCGGCAAAGCCGATCAGGGCCTTGGGCTCGGCGATCACTACATCGCCCACAAAGGCAAAACCGGCGGACACGCCGCCCATGGTCGGGTCGGTCAGCACACTGATGTAGGGCAGGCCCTTTTTGGCCAGACGGGTCAGGGCCGCGTTGGTCTTGGCCATTTGCATGAGCGAGAGCAGGCCCTCCTGCATGCGGGCGCCGCCGGTGGC
>JACCDU010555769.1_pt1 | contig 15354 bp, 16 predicted proteins | sample 7446081 | NCBI WGS metagenome assembly JACCDU01 (sample SAMN15323447, study PRJNA562643) | freshwater metagenome | isolation source: river surface water | place: USA:Blue River Watershed | collected 2017-08-17
ATGGTCGTATTGGTCGCATGGTTGTGCGCGCTATCTATGAAGAGAAGCGTGACGACATCAAGGTGGTAGCGATCAATGGTTTGGGTGGTATTGATATCAATGCACACTTGACTCAATATGATTCTGCTCACGGAAAATTCCCAGGCACAGTCGTGGTTGATGGTGATCACCTCGTAATCAATGGTGACCCTATCAAGATGTTCTCAACCCGCAACCCTCTAGAAACGAATTGGGGTGATTACGGTGTGGATGTGGTGCTGGAGTGTTCTGGTGCCTTTACGTCTAAAGAAAAAGCCATGGTGCACATCCAGCAAGGTGCTAAGAAGGTAGTGATTTCTGCTCCTGGTGAAAAAGACGTGGATGCAACAATTGTGTATGGCGTGAACCACCAAGTTCTGAAAGCCAGCGATCAAGTGATCTCCAATGCAAGTTGCACAACCAACTGTTTGGCGCCAGCTGTGAAGCCATTATTGGAGTCAATCGGTATTGAGTCTGGTTTGATGACAACGATTCATGCTTACACCAATGACCAAGTGTTAACAGACGTGTACCACAAGGATATGCGCCGTGCTCGTTCAGCAACCATGAGCATGATTCCAACTAAGACGGGTGCTGCTAAAGCCGTTGGTTTGGTATTGCCAGAGTTACAAGGTAAGTTCGATGGTTTCGCGATGCGCGTGCCAACGATCAACGTATCAGTTGTTGATTTGACATTCACGCCATCAAAAGCGACAACAGTTGAAGAAGTAAATGAAATCATCAAAAAAGCCAGCGAAGGTCCATTAAAAGGCATCTTGGGTTACAACACCTTGCCATTGGTGTCAGTCGACTTCAACCACGATCCACGCCCAAGTATTTTTGATAGCACGCAAACGCGTGTATCAAAGGATGGCAAGCTCGTGAAAATCTTGGCTTGGTATGACAACGAATGGGGCTACAGCTGCCAGATGTTGAATGCTACAAAAGCATTGATGGATGCCAAGTAATTAACCCCCGAGTTTTAGATAACAAAAAACCCCGCAAAAGCGGGGTTTTTTTACTGAAGAATTCTATTTTTAGAACTTATTTGGCTTTTTTACGCTTGGCACAGTTCTTTTTGCTGCACGTGCCATAAATAGCTAAAGCATGATCCACAATCTCAAAACCAAGGTTTTTAGCAATCTCATGCTGGCGCTTCTCAATTGCAGCATCCACAAACTCCTCAACGTGGCCACAATCGACGCAAACGAGGTGGTCGTGGTGATCCCCTTCATTGAGCTCGAAAATCGCCTTACCCTCAGCTTTGCCAGATTCAAAATGATTGCGTAAAAGTAGGCCAGCTTGCTCAAATTGGGTAAGAACGCGGTAGACTGTCGCTAGTCCGACATCCATGCCATCGGCAACCATGGCAAGATAGACGTCCTCGGCGCTGAAGTGCTTGTGGCGGTTCTGATGAAAGAACTCCAGGATCTTCATCCGAGGGCCTGTAACCTTGAGACCCATGTCTCTTAAATTATTTGGAGATACTGTGTTTGTCATAGCGCTAAAATCAATTTTTCTCATGATACGGCTTACCATGCAAATCTGCTTAAAAAACCTTAAAAAAATCGCCAAATTAGGCTCAGTGGCTTTATTTGTGGTGGGTTTGACCGCTTGTAGCGGTTTAACTACCTTTTCAGAAGACTCTAAGAGCAAATTGGGCAAGGTATTTAAACCTTATCGTCCTGACATGGTGCAGGGTAACTTTATTTCTAAAGAGCAGTTGGGGCGCCTGAAAGTGGGTATGGATCGCGAAGAGGTAAAAGTTATTCTTGGTACTCCACTATTAACCAGCGTGATGCATACCAATCGTTGGGACTATGTATTTGCATTCAAGCGTGGCGATACGCAATTGGTAGAGCAACGCCAAGTGACTCTGTTCTTTGAAAAAGAAGCTTTAGTAAAGATCAATGCGGACGATTTGCCAACGGAATACGAATTGATTGCTGAAATTGACGGCATTAAAGCGGCTCGCCCACAACGCAAAGCTGTTGCTAGAGAGTTGGATAGTAAGCATGCAGCACCTACCGTAGAAACAGTGCCCAATCCAACGCAAGGCGTGGGGATACCAAAAGGCGACACAAGAAATTAACTAATAAGAATTAGAGATACAAATATGACAAGCTTGAAATTTGCCATTGCAGGTGCTTCTGGTCGCATGGGCCGCATGTTGATTGAGACAGTTTTAAATACTCCAGATGCACAACTGGTGGGTGCCTTGGATATCCCTGGCAGTCCTTACCTTGGACAAGACCCAGCAGCATTCTTAGGTAAGAGCACGGGCATCAAGATAACAGCAGATGTTAAAGAAGGTTTAAAAGATGCTGACTTCTTAATTGACTTCACACGTCCTGAAGGTACTTTGGCGCACTTGGAAGTGGCCAAAGAATTGGGCGTGAAGATGATCATTGGCACAACTGGTTTTACGGAAGAGCAAAAAGCTGTTTTAAAGAAAGCTAGTGAAAAATTGGCCATTGTTTTTGCGCCCAATATGAGTGTGGGCGTGAACGCCACATTCAAGTTGCTAGAAGTGGCGGCTAAGATTTTGAATCAAGGCTATGACATTGAGATTGTTGAAGCTCACCACAAACATAAAGTGGATGCACCATCAGGTACAGCGATTGGTATGGGTGAGGTGATTGCCAAAGCCTTGGGTAAAGATTTAAAAGATTGCGCTGTGTATGCCAGAGAAGGTCATACAGGTGAGCGTGAGGCCGGCACGATTGGTTTTGCCACGATTCGTGGTGGCGATATTGTGGGAGATCACACAGTTATGTTCTGTGGAGATGGTGAGCGCATTGAAGTGACTCATAAATCAGCAAGCCGCATGTCTTATGCGCAGGGTTCAGTCAGAGCTGGGCGTTTCTTGGCCAATCAAACAAGCGGCTTATTTGATATGCAAGATGTTTTAGGTTTAAAGAATCTAAAAATCTAAGATTCAAACAATAAAAAATAGTCATCAGCAGTTTTAAAAGTTAAAAAATTACAAAGGTCTTGTTTTGAGTTCAGAAGTAAGCATTAGCAAAGAATATGATCACCGCGCGATTGAAGCGGCGGCCAATACACATTGGAAATCAGGTGATGTGTATCGCGTAGAAGAAAACGCTAAAGATAAAAACGGTAACCTTAAGAAAAAATACTACGCCTGTTCGATGTTGCCTTATCCATCAGGTAAGTTACACATGGGTCACGTGCGTAACTACACCATCAATGATGTGATGACTCGTCAGTTGCGCATGCAAGGTTATAACGTTTTGATGCCGATGGGCTGGGATGCTTTTGGTATGCCTGCTGAAAATGCCGCCTTGAATAACAACGTGCCACCAGCTGCTTGGACCTACGACAACATCGCTTACATGAAAAAGCAAATGGATGCGATGGGTTTAGCGATTGATTGGTCTAGAGAAGTTACAACCTGTAAACCTGAGTACTACCGCTGGAACCAATGGCTCTTTTTAAAGATGTTAGAAAAAGGAGTGGCTTATCGCAAGACGCAGGTGGTGAACTGGGATCCGATTGATCAAACAGTATTAGCCAATGAGCAGGTGATTGATGGTCGTGGTTGGCGTTCTGGGGCTTTGGTAGAAAAGCGTGAGATCCCTGGCTATTACTTGAACATCACCTCATATGCTGAAGAGCTATTGAGTGGTTTAGACGGTTTGGGTTGGCCTGAGCGCGTGAAGCTCATGCAACAAAACTGGATTGGTAAGAGTTTTGGTGTGCGCTTTGCTTTCACGCATGAGATCAAAGATGCCGAAGGTCAATTGATTCAAGATGGCAAGATGTACGTGTTCACCACGCGTGCGGACACCATCATGGGCGTGACTTTCTGTGCGGTGGCTGCTGAGCATCCGTTAGCAACGCATGCTGCAAAGAGTAATCCTGCATTGGCAGCCTTCATTGAGAAGTGCAAGCAAGGCAGTGTGATCGAAGCTGATTTGGCAACCCAAGAAAAAGAAGGTATGCCAACGGGTCTAAGTGTGAAGCACCCATTGACTGGTCAAGAAGTTGAAGTGTGGGTGGGTAACTATGTCTTGATGACCTACGGTGATGGCGCTGTGATGGGCGTTCCTGCGCATGATGAGCGCGACTTTGCCTTTGCACTTAAATACAAGATAGCCATCAAACAAGTGATGGCGATGGATAACCAAGAATTCAATGCAACAGCTTGGCAAGATTGGTACGCTGATAAGGAAACTGTCAAAGCTGTTAACAGTGGCAAATATGATGGCTTGAGTCACGCTGAAGCGGTTCAAGCAGTAGCCAAAGATATTGCAGCCCTCAACTTGGGTGAAATGAAAACCACTTATCGTTTACGCGATTGGGGGATTTCGCGTCAACGTTATTGGGGTACACCGATTCCAATCATTCATTGCGAATCATGTGGTGAAGTACCAGTTCCAGAAAAAGATTTGCCAGTGGTGTTGCCGGAGGATTGTGTGCCGGATGGCTCAGGTAATCCACTCAATAAGCGCGAAGACTTTTTAAAGTGCACATGTCCAAAGTGTGGCAAGCCGGCTCGTCGCGAAACCGACACGATGGATACGTTTGTGGATTCGAGTTGGTATTTCATGCGCTACACATCACCAGGTGCTAATAGCATGGTGGATGAGCGTAATGATTACTGGATGCCGATGGATCAATATATCGGTGGTATCGAGCATGCGATTCTTCACCTCTTGTACGCGCGCTTTTGGACCAAGGTCATGCGTGACTTAGGTCTTATTAAATTTGATGAGCCATTTAGTAATTTGTTGACTCAAGGCATGGTTCTCAATGACACCTATTACATCGATGAAGCCAATGGTCGTAAAACTTGGGTGAATCCTGATGATGTTTTGGTAGAAACTGATGACAAGGGTCGACCAGTGTCTGCCAAACATAAAACAACTGGCCAAGTAGTTCAAATTGGTGGCGTTGAAAAAATGGCCAAAAGCAAGAACAACGGCATTGATCCTCAATCATTGATTGATCAGTACGGTGCAGACACGGCTCGTTTATTCACGATGTTTGCTGCACCTCCTGAGCAGCAATTGGAGTGGTCCAGTTCTGGTGTGGAAGGGGCTTCTCGTTTCTTGCGTAGATTATGGGTGTATGGCGCAACGCATGCCACCAGCATTCAGTCAGCTGCGGCACAGTTACCGATAACTTTGAGTGATGCCGACCAAGCTTTGCGTTTGGAAATTCATGGTGTTTTAAAGCAAGCGAATTTTGACTACCAACGCAAGCAGTACAACACTGTGGTGTCTGCCACCATGAAGATGTTGAACGCTCTAGAGCAAGCTAAAACCATCAGCGCTGAAGTGCGCCGTGAAACTTTTGGTATTTTGTTAAGAGTCTTGTACCCAGTGGTGCCTCACATTACTTTCACTTTATGGAATGCTTCAGGCTACCAAGAGCAGTGGGGTGACTTGTTGGATGCACCGTGGCCAGAGGTTGATGAATCTGCGTTGGTACAAAATGAAATCACGCTCATGATTCAGGTGAATGGCAAATTGCGAGGTCAGGTCTTGGTCCCGGTGGATGCTGATAAAGCCACGATTGAAGCTTTGGCTTTGGCGAGTGAGTCGGCGCAAAAAGCCATGGCTGGAGCGCCTGCGAAGAAGGTGATCATCGTGCCAGGCCGTTTGGTAAATATTGTGATCTAAGTGGTATAAGAAATCCTAAGGCAATACAGAAATAGCGCACAATAGCCATATATGAGAAAAGCCATCAACACTTCCTCCGCTAACTATTCAGACAAGCGTCGCGAATTTTTGGGTGGTGGCTTCGCGCTATTGGCAGCAGGTGTCTTGAGTGCTTGTGGTTGGAGGCTTCGTGGCAAGATTGATCTGCCTTACAAAAATCTTCTGGTTAGTGGCACGATGACACCGGAGCTGCGCAATGACTTAGAGATGTACTTGCGCATCAACGATGTGAACTTAGTGACTAAGGCGCAAGATGCTGAAGTGATTTTAGAAATCATCACGGAGCAAAATGCTAGACAGGTACTCTCGTATAACGGTGCTGGTCAAATCACAGCCTACCGCATCATTTCTAGAATAGCCTTCAGAGTTTTTAATCCGGATGGGATTGAAGTATTGCCAGAGGCTGATATTTACCTGACGCGCGACATTGACTTTAACCAATCTAATATTCAGTCTTTCGATTTGCTGGTGAATGAATTTGTTAAAAATATGCGAATTGATATTGTTGGCCAATTAATGCGTCGCTTGGCATCTATTAAGAAATTGCCTGGCCAAGAATCTTCCAATACAACAAAATCTTCTAAAGAAGATAAGCGTTAGTCATCATGTTGAAGGCGGATGCTTTCGAGGCACATTTGGCACAGGCCAAAAAAAATGGCCCCCATCCTTTGTATGTTTTGACTGGTGATGAGCCTTTGCTCGTCATGGAGTTGCAAGATCAATTAAGAGCCATGGTGGTTGCTCACGGCCACACCGAGCGTGAAGTGATGGTTCATGAAAAAGGGTTTGACTGGTCATCTCTCATGAATGCTGGTCAAACCATGTCTTTATTTGGCGATAAGCGCTATGTGGAATTGCGCATCCCAACCGGTAAGCCAGGTCGTGATGGTGCTGATGCGATTAAGCAATTTTGTGCACAAATACAAGCTCAGCTAGTTGCTAAGGATCCAGTTGATACCGTCACTTGTATCTTCTTGCCGAGGGTCGATTTTCAGGCGCAAAAGTCTGCTTGGTTCACAGCTTTGGATGAGGCTGGAACAGCTGTCAGAATTGATCCAATCGATCGTACGCATTTACCCCATTGGATTGCGGCTCGATTAAAAAAACAACAGCAACAAGTTGAAGCCGGTGAGGCTGGTCAGCGTGCTTTGCAGTTCATGGCTAATCAAATTGAAGGTAATTTAATTGCTGCCCATCAAGAAGTGCAGAAGTTAGGATTACTCTATCCAGAGGGAGTTCTCACGGAAGAGAATATTCGTGATGCCGTCTTGAATGTCGCTAGATACGATGTGTTTCAGCTCACCGAATCATTATTGGCTGGCGACTTAGCCAGATTCAACCGCATGGTCGATGGTCTGCAGGGTGAGGGTGAGCCTTTGGTCTTAATACTTTGGACGGTGACTGAGGAGGTAAGGCTACTCAATCGTCTTCGTCAAGCAGTCGATCGAGGCGACAACCTACAAATGCTCATGAAGATGAATCGTGTTTGGGGTAACAAAGAGCGGTTAATTCCACAAGCCTTGCAACGCTTAAATGCAGATCGCTTGCAAAAAGCACTCACCGTGCTCAGTGGTTTAGATAAACAGTCCAAGGGTTTGCAGGTTCGCAAGGGTGATGGTCCTATTCTAGAAAAGCTCCCTAGTGAGCCTTGGGATGGTTTGAGGATGCTAGGACGCCTTTTCGCCTAAACTTTAAAATTCTGTTTGACAGAATCTGTTCTTCAGAATATCATTTCTTATGATCCATTCATTCTTATGCTCTGATACAGAAGCTCTTTTTTTGAGTAAATCTGTGGCTCGTTTTAAAAATATTGAGCGAGTGGCTAGGAGAAAGTTGCTGCAGTTACATGCGGTAACAAGATTGGAAGATTTAAAAATACCTCCAGGCAATCATTTGGAGTTATTAAAGAAGGATCGTAAAGGCCAGCATAGTATTCGTATTAACGATCAATGGCGTATTTGTTTTATTTGGCAGTTGGATGGTGTTTATCAAGTTGAGATAGTGGATTACCACTAAAGGTTTGAGGGTTTCATATGACTAAATTATTAGATGAGATTCACCCAGGCGAAATCTTATTAGAAGATTTTATGAAGCCTATGGAGATTACGGCTCGTCAATTGGCATCTGATATTGATGTGCCACCAAGCCGTATTAGTGAGATTATTCATGGTCATCGCCCAATTACTGCTGATACTGCTTTGCGTTTAGGGTTGTTTTTTGGTATGGACCCAAGATTTTGGATTAACTTGCAATCTGAGTATGACATTCGGGTTGCGCAACGAACACTGGTTAAGAAAATTGCTCCAAGAGTCAGAGTTTTTCAAGAGTTGGCCGCGGCTTGAAAATGGATGTTTTAAATTGAATCGGTTATTTGCTTTAAAGTAGCACCTATGAGCACTCAAAACAGTACCAATACCGACGCAATCGCCTTGATGAAGGCGATTGGTCAAAAAGCACGCCAGGCCTCGCGCGCGATGGCTAAGGCGTCTACTGCATCCAAAAACCAGGCATTGATTCATTTGGCGGAGCTAGTTAGAAAAAATGCAGAGGCACTCAAGTCTGTGAATGCCAAAGATATTGAGCGTGCTAAAGCCAATGGTCAAGATACTGCCTTTATTGATCGCTTAACACTCACCGACAAAACTATTGCCACCATGGCAGAAGGTTTGGAGCAGATTGCCAAGTTGTCTGATCCGATTGGTGAGATGAGTAATATCCGAAAAATGCCATCAGGGATTCAAGTAGGGCAAATGCGTGTGCCATTGGGAGTGATTGGCATCATTTATGAGTCTCGTCCTAATGTGACAATTGACGCAGCGGCTCTATGTTTGAAGTCAGGTAATGCCACGATTTTGCGTGGTGGTTCCGAGGCGATCGACTCGAACACGGCATTGGCGAAGTTAATTCAAGACAGTTTGGCGATGGCTGGTTTGCCGGCAGATGCCGTGCAAGTGGTTGAAACCACGGATCGTGCTGCTGTGGGCGCCATGATCACCATGAATGAATACATTGATGTGATCGTGCCACGTGGTGGTAAGAGTTTGATTGAGCGCTTGATGAGTGATGCACGGGTGCCTATGATCAAACACTTGGATGGTATTTGTCACACTTACATTGATGTGTTGGCAGATCCTGCCAAAGCCATCAAGGTGTGCGATAACGCTAAGACTCAGCGCTACGCGCCGTGCAACACGATGGAAACACTCTTGGTGCATGAGGCTGCGATCAAAGATTCTTTATTACCTTTGTGCAAGATTTATCAAGACAAGGGCGTGGAGTTGCGTGTTTGCAAAAAAACCAAGCAAGCATTGGAAGCAGCTGGGATTAAGAATTTGGTGGATGCCACCGAAGAAGATTGGTCAACGGAATATCTAGCGCCGATCTTATCGATTAAGACGGTGGCTAATATGGATGAGGCAATTGATCATATTAATCACTATGGTAGTCATCACACGGATTGCATCATCACGGAAGACTACTCGGCAGGTATGCGCTTTTTAAGAGAAGTCGATAGTGCCAGCGTGATGATCAATGCCAGTTCACGTTTCGCAGATGGCTTTGAGTATGGCTTGGGTGCTGAGATTGGCATTTCCAATGATAAGTTGCACGCCAGGGGTCCTGTGGGCTTGGAAGGTTTGACCTCGATGAAGTACATTGTGTTTGGTCAAGGCGAAGTGAGAACCTAAGGCAATAAAAGTTTTAATCAAGCTCATCATTCGGAATGAATGATGAGCAGTAGTCAGACATGTAAACCTAAAGGGATGGTTGAGATGAGTGAGTCAGTCAATGCAGTAGCGGGCGGTGCCTATTTGTATGTGAAAGCTTTTCACATTTTGTTGGTGGCTTCATGGTTCGCGGGCTTATTTTATTTGCCACGTATTTTCGTGAACATGGCTCAAGAAACCAATCCTCAAGCGCTTGAAAGACTCCTAGGTATGTCTCATCGTCTCTATCGTTTCATGACGATTTTGATGATTCCTGCACTCGTGCTTGGCTTAATCCTTTGGTTGTATTACGGCGTGGGTAAAGGTACTGGCTCAGGATGGATGCACGCCAAGCTTTTCTTGGTTTTTATTTTGTTGGGCTATCACCACGCTTGCGGATCAATTCACAAGAAATTCAAGGCGGGGACCAATCAACGTTCCCATGTTTGGTATCGCTGGTTCAATGAATTGCCTGTTGTTATTTTCTTGATTGTTAGTATTTTGGTTGTTGTAAAACCTTTTTAATTGCCAAAAAGAAAAATTAATCTTTGAATAAGGTTTTGCAATGAAATTTTTTATCGTTTGTCCCCGTGGTTTAGAGATTCCTTTAGCGGAGGAGTTAAAAGAAATCTCAGAGCGTGCTGAGGTTAAATCCTTGGGTGCCTGGGTGATTGATCCGCCACCACCCAACAGCACCGGTGGTTTAGGAGTTGCAGGACCGATGTCTGTGCCCTTGGCTATTAACCTTCACTCGCGTATTGCCAGTCGTTGTTTGTTACAGATGACGCATGTGGCTTACCGTAAAGAGGATGATGTTTACAAAGCGGTGAGATCGCTTAGTTGGGAAGATTGGTTCACTCCAGAGCAAACCATGCGAGTTGATTTGACAGCGCATCGTTCACCACTCACCAGCTTGAATTTTGTGACACTGCGAATCAAAGATGCGGTGTGTGATCGTTTAAGAGAAGTGAAGGGTGCAAGACCTAGCATTGATACCGAGTTGCCGGATGTTCGTGTGCAGGCTCACTTAACAGCCACGCATGCAACCGTGTACCTTGATACCAGCGGTCAATCATTGTTCAAGCGTGGTTGGCGTGACGATAAGGGCGCGGCACCACTCAAGGAGAATTTGGCGGCGGGTATCTTGGCATTGACGGGTTGGAAACCTGAGCAACCATTATTTGATCCGATGTGCGGTAGTGGTACATTTTTGATTGAAGCTGCTTATCGTGGCTTAGGTATTCCGTCGGGTTCTATTAGGGCTGGATTATTAAATGCAAAGCCAACAGAGGACCCTGTTCCAGCAGCACAAGAAAAGTCTGAATCAGGCAAATTCACAAGATATCGACCAACACGTGTTGATTTGGTGGGGGCGGATCAAGGCTTTGGGTTTCAGCGTTTAAAACCATTCAACACTCCTGATCTTAAAAAGCAGTGGAATGGTTTGTGTGATGTTGCCAGGAAAAATATTGAAGCAGGCTTAGCTGATGCTAACAAGCTCAAGATGGCAGCTTGTGACATCAATGAAAACATGATCACCATTGTGAAAAGTAACTGGAAGCGTGCTGGCTTGCCAGCGCAATCAGGGGTTCTCTCCAATGTGAGACAAATTGATGCCTTGGTGGCTAAGTCACCATTTGCAGATCCTGGTGTGATGCTCTTTAACCCACCCTATGGTGAGCGTTTGGAGATCAAGGGTGGTCGAGGCGCGCGAGATGCTTTACCAAAAAATAACAATTCACCAGAATTCATGGAATTTTTGAATCAGTTTGGTAAACATCTCAAGGATGATTTCCAAGGTTGGCAGGTGGATGTGTTAACCGCAGACATGGGCTTGCCTGGACAGTTGCGCATGAAAGAGTCCAAGCGCACGCCTCTATTCAATGGCCCCCTGGAGTGTCGCTTGTTCAGGTTTGAGATTAAAAAAGCACAGTAATTAATTGCCCAGGTAGTTTTATTTGACAGATGGGTGTCATTGTCTTTATCATGAAATATCAAGAAATTTCATGATAAAGAGGTTTTTATGAAATCAAAACCAGTTAAAGAAAAGTTTGCATCTCAGGCGTCTCCTGAGTTGTTGGCCGCTATGCGTCAACTCGCAGAGGAAGAGGGTAAGCAGTTTCAGGCATTGTTGGATGAGGCAATGCGAGAGTTTCTTGAGCGCAGAAATACCAATAAGCCACGACAACATGTTGTTGAAGCGCTTGGGCTAAGCATTCAAGAATTTGATAGTTTGTATCAAAAATTAGCCAAGTAAATACATGGCGAAAATAGATTATTTAACAACCATAGAGGTGTTGGCTTTGCATGCCATCATGATTAAGAGGTATGGTGGGGTAGAAGGAGTCAGAGATATAGGTGCCTTAGAGGCAGCTCTATTTAGACCGCGCACTGGATATTATTCAGATATTATTTCTCAGGCTGCTGCTTTGATGGAAAGTTTAGCGATTAATCACCCATTTATAGATGGAAATAAAAGAGTTGCTTTTGCGGTAGTTGATGTCTTTTTAAGAATTAATGGTTGCCAGTTAGTGGGGCAAAATAACAAAATCTATAAAGACATGATGAAATTGTTTGATCAGCAAGCATTTGATTATGATCATATTGAACCATGGTTAAGAAATCTTGTTGGCACAAAGCACTAGTAAAATATTCAAAAATTGAAAGAAAGAATCATGGAATTTAAAACTTATATGTGTTTGATTTGTGGCTGGGTTTACGATGAGGAAGCAGGTCTTCCTGATGAAGGCATTGCCCCAGGCACTTTGTGGAAAGACGTGCCAATGAACTGGACATGTCCAGAGTGTGGCGCACGCAAAGAAGACTTTGAGATGACGGTCATCTAAGTCAACAAGATTCAAAAAGCCACCTTCGGGTGGCTTTGAAGTTTTAAGCACAATATTTTTATCATTATTAATTTTTGATTGATATCCCTTCATGAGTAAAAACGAAGAATTATTTCTAAGAGCCCAAAAGACCACGCCAGGTGGCGTGAATTCCCCGGTGCGAGCATTTCGTCAGGTCGGTGGTGTGCCACGTTTCGTGAAACGTGCGAAGGGCGCTTACTTTTGGGATGCTGATGATCAGAAATACATTGATTGTATTGGCTCATGGGGTCCGATGATTGTCGGTCACGCACATCCTGCTGTGGTCAAGGCGGTACAAGACGCTGCTGTGCATAGTTTTAGTTATGGTGCACCCACAGAAGGCGAAATAGTGATGGCAGAGCGTATTTGCCAGTTGGTGCCAAGTATTGAGCAAGTGCGTTTGGTATCAAGCGGTACTGAAGCAACCATGAGTGCCTTGCGTTTAGCGCGTGGTTTCACCGGTCGTGACTTGATCATTAAATTTGAAGGTTGTTATCACGGCCACGCTGATAGTTTGTTGGTCAAAGCTGGTTCAGGCATGTTGACCTTTGCGGATAGCACCCAAAATGCACCATCCTCCGGTGGTGTGCCACAAGACTTGGTAAAGCACACATTAGTTCTGCCTTATAACGATGTGGAGGCTTTGGAATTAGCCTTCAAGCAAAATGCGGGGAAGATCGCAGCACTGATTGTTGAGCCGATTGCAGGCAATATGAACTTGATTCAGCCAAGCTCAGCATTTGTGAAAGCCATGCGCGAACTCACTACCAAAGAGGGTGCGGTATTAATTTATGACGAAGTGATGACCGGTTTTAGAGTCGCTTTGGGTGGTGCGCAAAGTTTGCACGGTATTCAACCTGACTTAACTTGCCTGGGTAAGGTGATGGGTGGTGGTATGCCCATGGCGGCTTTTGGAGGTCGCTCAGACATCATGAATAAATTGGCCCCGATTGGTAACGTGTACCAAGCTGGTACCTTGTCTGGCAATCCGTTGGCAGTCGCTGCTGGTTTGGCGAATTTGGACATCATTACTCAGCCGGGTTTTTATGACTGCTTAGCAACACAAACTAAAAAGTTTGTGGATGGCATGAAAGAAAGAGCTCAAAAAGCAGGGATTAAATTCTCAGTAGATAGTGTGGGTGGTATGTTTGGCTTGTACTTCTCTGAAAAAGTGCCGACGTCTTATGCAGAAGTGACTGCCAGTGACATTGAAGCCTTCAAAAAGTTCTTCCACTTGATGTTGGATCACGGCGTCTATTTAGCGCCATCTGCCTATGAAGCAGGATTTATATCAATTGCTCATGATGACGCTGTATTGGCTGAAATGTTTAAAGCAGCAGAAGCATCATTTGCAGCCATGTCGCATTAATTGCTATGAATGATATTTTTGCAATTGGTGATGTGCAGGGTTGTCATCGACAGCTCAAGCAACTGATTCGTCAGTTACCAAAGAAGTCAAAAATCATTTGCGTGGGTGATTTGGTCAATCGCGGCCCTGACTCTCTGGGAGTCTTGCGCACATTGAAAGCTTTACAAGAGGCTGGTCAAGCTGAATGTATCTTGGGTAATCACGATCTACATTTGTTGGCCAGAGATGCTGGTATTCGTGGCCCTAAATCATTAGATACCCTAGATGATATTTTGAAGGCTCCTGATAGAAAAGAGCTGATTGATTGGTTAAGGCATCGTCCGATGGCTCTGTACAGTGGCAAAGATAATTTCAATACCTTATTTGTGCATGCTGGCATCTTGCCGCAATGGGATGTGACGCAAACTTTGGAGTTGGCGCATGAACTAGAAAAAGTTTTGCGCCATAAAAACTATGCCAAGTCACTCATAGACATGTATGGCAACACACCCAATCAATGGAATAATAAACTCAAAGGCGCAGAGCGTTTGAGGGTCATTATTAATTCCTTCACACGTTTGCGTTTTTGTACAGCAAAAGGCGTGATGGAGTTTGTCAGCAAAGAGGGCGCTGGCGATGCCCCTAAAGGCTACTTGCCTTGGTTTGAGGTTCCGACTAGAAAAACTCAAGACGCCAAAATCGTTTTTGGGCACTGGTCGACTTTGGGTCTTTTAAAGAAAAAGAACGTCGTAGGCTTGGACACCGGTTGCGTCTGGGGTGGGCAATTAAGTGCGATGTCTTTGGGTAAGAAACCACAATTGGTGCAGGTGGCTGGACTTCAGCAACCAGTCGGGATGTGATCAATAAAAAATAATAGAAGTGCCGAGTGAGGCACTTCTATTTAGATTGACTCTTTCTTGACCACTGCATACCTGATCAAAGTATTTTTTCTGGCTTCATCGTGTTGCACAATTGGTAGAGGATAGTCTCTACCCAAGCGAATACCTGCAATCTCTAATTCAATATCACCTGCCAACCAAGGAGCATGGATGGTTTTTTTGGATAGTTTGGCGAGTTGGGGTAAATACTTTTTAATGAATTTACCTTCTGCATCAAATTTTTCGGATTGAGTAATTGGATTGAAGATACGGAAATATGGTTGGGCGTCACAACCACTTGATGAGGCCCATTGCCAGCCACCATTGTTCGCAGCAAAGTCAAAGTCATTCAAGTGATCGGCAAAGTATTGTTCACCCCAACGCCAATCAATACCTAAGTCTTTAATTAAGAAGCAGGCCACCACCATGCGCAAGCGGTTGTGCATGTAACCGCTTTGATTGAGTTGATGCATCGCTGCATCAACCAGTGGGTAACCTGTTTTGCCTTCACACCACGCTTTGAACAGTTTTTGAGCTTTAGCGCCGCTTTCCCAAACAATCTTGTCATAGTCGGGCTTAAAAGATTCATGACCTGCAGTGCCGTGAAGTAGTGATGGTTTCTTGGTTGTTGGCGCTAAGCGAGGATGATTACTCAAAATCATGAAGTAGAAGTCACGCCAAATGAGTTCGGATAACCAAATGGTCGCCCCCATGCTGCCGGCTAGCATGCGTTGATGTGCTTCGCGCACCAGTGCTCTGATAGAAATGGTGCCAAATCGTGAGTGAACCGATAAGTAGCTAGGACCTTTGGTCGCTGGAAAGTCACGTGTAGCGTGATAGTGATCCATGCGA
>JACCDU011218675.1_pt1 | contig 15349 bp, 23 predicted proteins | sample 7446081 | NCBI WGS metagenome assembly JACCDU01 (sample SAMN15323447, study PRJNA562643) | freshwater metagenome | isolation source: river surface water | place: USA:Blue River Watershed | collected 2017-08-17
AAGAAGCTCGTCGCCGATATCGACAAGGGGTCGAACAAGACCCGCCTGAAACGGTTGCAGGCTCAACTCGAAAAGGTCAAGGCCGAACTTGACGAAGCTCGCAAGCGCGTCGCCAAGGAGAACAGCTTCAAGCTCCAAATCGAAAACTCCCAGAACAAGATCAAGTCCCTTCAGGAGAAACTCAAAGAGCTCGAGGAATCGAACAAGGCCGGTGGCTACACCGAAGAAGAGAACGCAAAGCTCGTCGAGCGGATCGCGTGGATCAGGGAGCAGATTAAGGCTGAGACCAGAACCCTCAATGCGGTCATCAAGAATCGAAAGCTTGTCGATCAAGAGAACGACAGGCTGCGAGGAGTGATCAAGGAGCGGGAGGCCGAGCAGGAATCCCTCGAGCGGATCATTAAGAAATCGCTCGAGGACCCCGACTACGCAGGACCCGGCATCGATATCTTCAACCTTTATAAGGTCGAGCTCCAGAGGATCGCAGGCGAGCTAACGAACGCCAGCCCAACGGATACCATCCGGCTGACGAAGGAGTTCAACGCGATCAAGGCCCATATCATGAAGGGCTCCGAGTACATCGGCTCGCTCTGGACCGGACGCATGACCCCCGAGGAGATCATTGCCAAGCTCAATGCAGAGAAGGGCGACGGTATCGACAGCAGCCTCTGGGCTGCCGGGGACCCCGAAGGGAACACGTTCCTCAAGGACTTGCGGCAAGCCTATCTCGACCAAGGCGTCGAGATGCGGGAGATCGTCGCTCAGGCTAGGGTCCGCCAGAAGATCGAAGACTTCAAGGCTATCGCCCCGATCTACGAAGGATTGAAGCTCGGTCGCCCGAGATCGATCAGCGCGGTCGAGAAGATCAAGGCGGATGCCGCCGCTGGCGACGAGGTCGCCAAGAGGTACCTCGCGCTGCTGCCGAAGGATCAAGAGAATCCTTCGGATGCCGTGAAGCGACTGCTCGAAGAGTTTGCCATGACCGTCCGGGAGTCGGACGTCAAGGTCGAGCTCGAGAAGGTTAGAGAGGAGCTCGCGACGGGCAACTACTCAAGACCCACCGCTAAGGGCGAGAAGCAGAAGACTGCTAGCGAGCAGGAACTCGCACTCCTCAAGAAAGAGCGTGACATCCGCGCAAAGATCGAGGACTTCCAGAAGATCGCCCACATCTACGAGGGTGTCCGCATCGGAGTACCCGAAGCGATAAAGGAGGCAGATCGACTGAAGGCTGCCGGTGCTGCCGGTGACCAAGAGGCCGCCCGGTTGTACAAGCTCATTGCTGTCAAAGAGAAGGCTCCGTCGAACGAGGTCATCGATCAGCTTTCGGAAAGCCTGTCCGCGATTACGCGAGAGTCCAACACTAGGGTCGCTATCGCTAAGATCGAGGCAGAGATCGCGTCCGGCAACTACACGAAGCCGAAGCCTCCGAGGGAGAAGACCGAATCCGAGGAGCGTCTCCAGCGGTTGAGGACGGAGAAGCGTCTTCGAATGGCTATCGAGGAAATCTCGATGCAGATCGAGAACGGCGCAATCGTTTCCAGAGAAAAGGGACCTCGACCAGACGATGGATTGAACCATCTCCGGGAAGAGCTCAGAATGATGAGGCGGATTGCCGATGCGTACCTCGCATCAGTGGAGCCCCAGTCCTTCTGGGAAGCGGTACGCGCCGCGACAAAGGCCTTCGCGTTCACTAATATCTTCGCCCGACGCGAAGACCTCACCTCGAACGAGATGAGCTACTGGAGCGAGCGAGCGTTCAGAACCCTCGACTACGGTATCGACTGGATGATGAACAAGCTCGCCTACGGGCAGAACGTCCGGTCGCCGTACGGCAAGCCGCTCAGGAGTCCTCTCGATGCACTCGCATCGGCGAAGCGAGTCTACAGTCGGGAGACCATAAAGGACGCTTGGACCGCAGTCGTCATCGGAGACGAGACGCTTCAGGCCAAGTGGGGCAAGAGCGGCCTTCGCCTTGCAGCTAACACCGACAACCCGACAGTCAAGAAGTTCCTTTCGTTCTTCGATAAGACTGCCAACGTGTTCATTAGGAGCCCACAGGCCACCGACGTCATGAGGAACAAGGCGTTCATCTTCAACGCCGTGCTCGACATGATCGATGCGCACGTCGAGGCAGAAGCGGCGGTCGCTAAGTCGAAGGGCATCCCGTACGATAAGGCTTCCGAGCGTCTTCGGTACATCGAGAACGAGAACGGTATCGCCAATGATTTCTATGAGGCGGCTTCGAGAGAAGCAGAGATGATGCTCTATGTCAATAAGGACGTCACGCTCGCTGGACTGACGGGAATCTGGCACCCGGCGGAGTGGATGAACAAGGCCATCTCTGTCGGTCGCTCGAAGGCTCGGGCGGAGGCGCAGTCGCACTTCGTTCCCGCAATGCTGGACTTCTTCGTCACGCGGTTCCCCGTGATCTTTGGAAAGATCATTGGTCGAGGCACCGACTACGCATTCGGAGCAGCTAAGGCTGCAATGAACGTGAGGACCAAGAAGAAATACAGCGAAGACTTCTCCGCTCTTGAGAGGAGAATGCTCGCCCAGATGATCCGAAGAAACCTCATCGGTATGGCGTTGTACTTCATGGTCGGGAAACTCGATGACGAGTTCCTCGACAAGTTCGGCAAGTTCGATCCGCAGCGGAAGATTTTCGACTACGGCGAAATCTCCATCCCGCTATGGCCTGTATCCATCGAGCAGGTCGGAGGTCCTATGCCTCTTGTGCTCCTGCTTATCACCAAGCGAAAGCTGGACCTCATGGTTAAGCAAGGCAAGCTTGAGCAGACTCAGGCGAGCTCCATCATGTACAAGCAGGCGAGCGAGTTCGTTACGAACATGCCAATCGTCTCCGGCCTTGGAAGGACAATCGACTTCGTGCAAGCGAAGAACCAATCGTTCGGAAAGTATCTCGGTGGCGTCGCCGCTTCCAACTTCATCCCCGGAATCCTGAGGGCTATGGCTCGGGAGCAGGATAAAGAGCGAGGCGAGTTCGATCTCCTTTACCAAAGGATACGCGATACCTCGGCAGAGCGCGACGTCGACGAGTTTGCGAACAAGTTCAAGGAAAACCTGCCTTGGACGAGGGGTCAGCTTCCGTTCTCCAAGGTCCGCGTCTCGTACCCCGGACTCACGGAGAAGGAGGAAGCCGAGTTCCTTAGGCTGAACTACATCCCAGACGAGATCAAGACGGACGACAAGATGAAGATCGGCAAGCAAGAGTTCGACAAGAATATCAAGCCTGTCATTCGGGACATCACAACCGAATTCATCAGGTCTGCGATCAAGTCGGACGAGTACAAGAACGCGCCGGACCTCAGCGGAGGAACAAAGAACGGCCTAAACGCGATGACTAGGAATCGGGAGGACATCCTCAAGGATGCAGTCAGCGCAGGCCATACCACCGGAAAGATCGCCCACTTCATCAAGCTCGACAAGCAGGCTATCGGTGTTCTTGCGAGGCACGGAGTGACTCTCCCTGAGAGTCTCCTGACGAACGAGACATACGGTGAGCGGACGGATGAGGCGCGGGCACTTGCCGGTGCTGCCCTGAACGGAACGCTAGCCGAGATGGAGCAGAAGATCACGTCGTACGGCGGGACTCCTCAGCAGGTCCGCAAGCGAATGCGAGACGGAGTCAGGTACATGGTCAACACTGCTATCGAGCAAGGCTATGTATTCAAGAAGGAGAAGGTCGTCGATGAGGACCCAATCAAGGGTGGCGATATCGCATCCCAAGTATTCGACGCCTTCTACCGAAGACAGAAGGGAATGTAAACCATGTTCGTAAACACATCATTCAACAACCTTGGCAAGCGCACCAACGGGGCGACAGTCGCAGGGAACGCGTGGTCGATCCCCGTGTTCGACGACACCACCACCTCCCCCACTCGGGGGAGGTCCGGCGTACTCATCTGCCACGATCCAGAAGGGGTCGGGACTGCGCAGTTCCTGTACGTAACCATGCTCCCGCGAGGCGCGAGTATCGGGTCCGACGGTGTGCCCGTCGCATCGTTCGCAGTGAGGCAGCGAGAGACCATCTTCATCCCGGCAAGCGGGAGGGTGGATGTCTACTGCCGTAACTCGACCGGAGCGGCTACGACGTCCGTCGTTTCCGTCCGGGAGATTCTGTAATGAGGAGGTTGCTGACATGGCAGGGTGGAGGTCTGTCTCGACCTTTCGGATTCCCAATGACCTCCCCCGTGCAGTCTCTGGACCGAATCACCCAAGGTCTCGAGTCTGCAATCATCTCGGCGGGAGGGACTCTGTCGTCCACTTCCGCCTCCGCTTTCGACACGTTCATTCGCCAATGCCGAACGGCTGGAATCCTCAACAAGATTCGAATGTACGGACCAATTATCGGGAGCAACCTACAGGCCGCGCTGGTCGCCATCGTTGGAGATGGCGCAGGGAACTTCACGTTCACTAGCGCGACTGGGGTGAACCTCGTTTCTGGCGATTACACGGAAAGTACAGGCATCACCGGCAACACGTCGAACAAGTATATCGACATCGGTGTCCAGTCGACCGCCGCCACTGGCGCGTTCGGCTTCTACCTAAGGTCCATCATTCCGAATACGTCAGCAAGATCGCTGATGGGCGCGAATGATGGCACGGACCAGTTCTTCGTCCAGCAGACGACGACAACCTATATCGCGAGGTTCGGTAAGACATCAGGGCCAAGTATTTCCGGTCAGGTCCCGATAGGGTCGTCGCATGTCGACAGGTCATCGTCGACATCCATCGATTACTATGTCAACGGATCGGTCGTTCAAAACGTGGCGACGTCAGTCACGCCAGCATCTATCGCCATCCCGTGGTATGTGATGGCTCGCAACAACGCAGGCTCGCCTGTTCAGTGGTGCGCGGGACCGTTCTCTGGATACTGGATTACGGACTCCCTCAGTCCTACTGAGGTGCTCGATCTACACAACGCGATCAACGCTCTGCAAACCGCACTCGGGAGGGCCGTCGTATAATGTGGCTCACATGCTCGGCAGAACAGGAAGCTGCCATCAACTCTCTGCTACCGCAAAACATTAAAGTCAAGGCCATCGGCGGAAAACTTCTTTCCGACATATTGCAGGAATGCGGCGTCAATGGACTTTATGCCCAAGCGGCTCACATTATTCAAGCGTTGCCTGTCGTGAATCAGCCGGAAGCTTGACACTATTGTTAGTGCGTGTGGTAGCATACACGCATGGCAGTAACCAAGCGCAAGAGAGGGAGCGTCTCCTATCAGAAGGACAAGTCTCGGATTCGGTACACCGCATCCATCACTACTCCTTGGGGTGAGAGGCGTTCCCTCGACTCGTCAATCAAGGTCCCGCTCGGCGTCAAGGGCAAGGAGCTCAAGGCGTACGAGGCAAAGGCTCAGGAGATCATCGACAATTGGGTCGAGAAGAATATGGAGCCCGAGGCTGAAACGGTTTCAGGCGTCAAGCAGTTCACCGTCTCGGAGTGGTTCCAGTACGCCGACGACAACCTTTTCAATCAAAAGGATTCGACGACGGCGATCCGTATTGCAATCATCCGAAAGCACTGGCTTGCACCCATCGGGTCGAAGAAGATTCAGGACGTGACAGCACTGGATGTGCAGTCCGTCATCAAGAAGCTTGAGGCTGGAGGCATGTCGCACCGGTCTGTCGAGAATGTGCGGAACACGCTGCTGTCGTACATGGGTAAGGCATGCGACTTCCTCCCCTATATGGCGAAGAACCCGGTCTCACCCACCGTCGTGGACAAGAAGAGAGCTAAGCCGCAGAAGAGCAGATGGCTCAAGCCTGACGAGTCGATGGATATCATCAGGCTCACACGCACCGAGAGGTCTCACGGTATTGTGCTGTTGGGACTGATGCTCGGCCTGCGCCGTGGGGAAATCCTAGGGCTCAGGTGGAAGGATGTCGATATCGAGGGGCGCACGATCCACGTTAACAGCACTGTTGTGGACGTGAAGGGTAAGTCTGTCCTGAAGGATCACGGCAAGTCGGGCTCTGCGGACAGAAGGATTCCAATCCCTCAGACGGTAGCGGAGTGGCTCGCTTGGGAGAAGATGCGATCCGAGGGCGACTTCGTTATCGGTGGCAAGCATTTCGTCTCGACCCCCACATTCAACAGGATGGTGGTCGAAGCGATTAAGGTGGCAGGGCTCGAAGGCGACTCGCGCCACCAAGACCAGAAGGGTGCGAACAAAATCACGGCGCACACCCTCCGGCACTCTTTCAGTGTGTACTTGGGTCAAAGCGGACTCGACGACTACCACATGTGCTACCTATTCGGCCACGCACAAAAGACCGTGATGGGCAAGGTCTACCGAAGGCCTGTCATGGAAGAGATGGCAAAGGCCGTCGACAAGATCGAGAAGATGATCTTCGGTATCGAGCCACTCGTTTCAGTATAATGATCATGATGAATAAGAACAAAGCATTCACCACCATTGGACTGGTCGCCGCATCCGCGCCAGCCGAGAGTCCAGCCTCTACGTCAACGGCGTAAAGCTCTAGGCCTAAACGAACCAAGAGGGGTGGCATATGCCACCCCTCTTTTATTGTGCCTTAAGCTTTTGGATGAAAGCTTCCAGCCATTCTCCGGGAACCCTCTTCATCCTTGGCCCGAGGCTGACTGTAGGGATATCTCCCTTAGCCACCATCCTCTGCACTGTGGACCTGTTGACGCTGAGGATTCTCGCGACGTCCGACATACTGTAAAAGACGTCACTCGGCGGAATGATCTCTGGCTGCTTCTTCAACTTTGTCCTCCAAGAAAGACGCCATAGCGAGCAACGCTTCCGGTTGACCACTTATGGACACGTAGGAGTCGACGCCGGTACCATCGTCGTCTGTGAGGCCAGCGCAGATGGCAACCATGCCGCCGACTGCTTCGATGTCGTCAGTGGCCTTCTTCATGATGCGCTTGATCTCTCTATGATTTTTGCTTTCCTCGATGTCGAGCATCTCTCTAGCGTTACTGTAATTCAATCTCTACTCCTTTCTCGTATTCGTGACGAAGCTGCCTGAAACCCGATAGGTTCCCTTCCTGAAGCGCGGCTGGCACTGCCTGCACAACATGCTCGAGCGGCGACCAGTGACCACTGTCTACCAATCTGTCGAAGAGCTTGATGTCTTCCTCGTGGCTCCGCGCATCGTTGTGCCTGAGGTAAGAAACCCTAGCGCACCTCGCTGCCGAGAGCTTGGCAATAGTGTCTATGGTGATGTTATGCCCCCAGTAATCCCCGCCTTCGATGAGAGGGACGTGCCATCCATAATCGAGCAAGGTGTCAGGCTCGCTGTCGCAGAGGGCTTGCTTCATGCTCTTCGCTACAGCATTCATCGACGGCTCTGCTTCTTTCGATATGCGCTGCTTGAAGAAGTTATCCCACTCGGTGCTGGTCACAATAACCTTGGCCCACATCCAAGGCTCCAGCAGCCTGTTCGCGTATTGCTTATGGGCCTTCGACAACAGGAACGCAAACCCGCAAGCAACAACAGAGGCCAGCCTCCAGATCAACTTATACACGAAGGCCTGCGTCTTGCCAAACTCGCCGCCTGCAACCATCCCCCTTCTGTTGCGCCTAAACTCGGGCACGAACGGATTGGTCAGTACCTGCCTGATGACTCGCTTGATCGGGATGGCGCGAGACGAGGACGTGTTCCGACTGAATACTCGATGCGTGTTAAACTCCGCCAAGATTGATCTGGGCAGGGTCACCTCCATCGTTGTCACCCTATGGTAGCCGTACTGTGAGTCGGCTAAGACCTTTGCTTCAATCATTACTGCACCACCAGTCGCGTACCCCTCTCGCCGAGACGGGCAAAGTCTAACTCGACGCCGGACTTCAGAGCCTCGCGAACCTTGGACGAATCGACGGACAAATCAACCTTCTCGACGACATACTCTCTCGGGACAAGCTCCGGGTCGGGTCCGCGACCGATCCATTCGATAGGCTCGAGCCCTCCGTTCTTCCTGACAGAGATGGACCGCACAACGCCGTCCGCTTTGGTTTTCCCGGTAGAGGCAAGCCACTGCCGGACATATTCCTCAAGACCCTTGCGCTTGTTCTCCTCGATCCTCGCCCTCTCCGCAAGTCGCACCGACTCCTGCTTGATAGCCTCTGATCGAGCCTTCAATGTCAGGATGACCGAAGCGATCCGGTCGACCTTGTTTGCGATATCGTCGTTGATCTGGGAGAAAAACTCCAGCAGGCTTTCGGCGAAATCCTCGTCCGTATCGATGATGTCGAGGATCGTCTGCTCCATATTGGCAGCGTCCTCGGTCAATGCGAACAGAGACTTGCTCACTTCGATCTCAACTCCTTCGTCTTGAAGAATCCTCTCAACTCGTGTACTCCATCCATGATCAATCTAGCATACCTAGACCTAAAGCTGTTGCACAGCTTGACGTCTTCGACATCGGAGGTCTTGACGTTCGTGAGTCCTTGATAGCGCAGAACCTCGAACAGCATCGAGATACTGCCGTGGTCCTTCCCGCTTTCGCGCTTGATACGAAGGGCAAGCGCGACAAGCCTACTGTAGACCTGCGGGTTCTCTTCATGGAACTTCTCAAACTTTTCTTGTATCGTCATTCTTTCTCCTTCTCTAATGATGGGCATCTCGCTACCTCGACAACGTCTTGGATGAGAGTGTAATCATTGTGGGGCAAAGGGGCAGGCACCTTAAAAGTTGGCCTCGTGCGCCATTCCTCCCGTCGCATGAAGGTGACCTCGGATTTACCGGACTCGACCACAAGAAACGATGCACCGTCTGCGTTTCGCCTCCAAATCTGACCCGCTTTAACTTCAGGTTTCACTTTTCACCTTCTTCTTTTATCTCTTCGATGATCACGCGGAACCGCTTGCCATGATGGAGTGCCCCGTCGCGGAGGAGAACGAGCATGAGTCCCAACTCAGCCATGTCTTCTAGCGGAAACGGTGAATCAGGTCGAACGAATCCAAGAGCGTTCGCTCGTCCAACGAATTCAATCCTCACCACTCACCTCCTTCTGCCACCTTCAATGCGGCAAGAGTGATAGCTAGGGCAGGAGCGTAGGCTATCTTTCTGTATGCCTTGAGTCTGCCGCCCTTATTGACAAAAACGCGAGCAACACAACCACCCTCAGGATGGTCGTAGAACCCAACGCGCCCAAACTTTCGCCCTAGCTGAATCGCTTGGGTGAGGTCTGTATCAGGTCTCCACTGAGCTCCGTCAATCCTCACGTAGTAACCGTCAACCTCAAAGGAATCTTCGATGAATCCTTCATCAGGGTTTTCCTTCCACAGCGACTCGACCTGCCCCCACCCCATCGCCTTTGCGGCTCGGATTCGGATGTCAAGAATCTCGTCCCGTGTCATTTCGTCACCCCGACAACATCTTGGATGAGGGTGAATTCTTTGCGGAAAGGCGGAATGTACCTGCCTAAGACGAGCATGACTTTATCAGACCCCAGTCTTGCAAACCCGACTTCACCATCACTAAGCGCAACCACCACGAACAACGCCCTATCCGTGTTCTGCCGCCAAATCTGGCCCACCCTAACTTCGGGTAAGACCTCGACCTCTTCGACGGTAATTCTGTAGGCCTTTTGCGCGTCCTTCTGATAGACAGTGACATGCCCTACGCCGAAACATTGAGTCTGTGGAACATCTGCCCCGCGAATAACTTCGCATAGCAGTCTTCTAGTTACCTTAAAATCCTCTACGGTCTCTTTCATACTTCCGACTTGCGGTAATTGGACATGGTCCCGCCAGCGGCAGGCGGGACTGATTGTCGATGAGTGACGCAGGCCTTACTCGTCGGCAAAAGGATCGTATTCATCGTCCACTGGATCGTGGTCCGATGATTGACTCTGACCCGTGGACTCGGACGGCTTGTCGAGCCCACTGACGTTGTCGGCAGTAACCTCCCAAACCTCCCGGTTGTTACCATCTTTGTCGGTGTACTTGCGGGATTCCATTCGACCGTCGACTACGACGAGTCGACCCTTGGTCAAGTACTCGCCGACGAACTCTGCCGTTTTGCCCCAGCACTTCACGCGGAACCAGTCCGTAGCGTTCTTGTCGAATTGTCGGTTGACGCCGATACTAAACTCGGCGACGGACTTTCCGGTGGGAGTGACCTTCAACTCAGGGTCACGCCCGAGTCGACCGATCAGCGCGATCCGGTTGAGCATTACTTCGTGACCCCCGGCTTGAGGAGGTTGACGATATCGTCGAAGACCGCCGTGCTCGACTTTGCGATGGATTCCAGCCATGCGTTCGGCTCTTCCGGGATGTACTCGCCATTTGCGACAGAGTACGCAGCGCACTTGATGACCGCAATCGAGAGGTCCTCGCGCATCTCAGAGAACATGTCCTTCAGTCCGGCTGCGGTCACATTTTTCCCGAGACCCTCAACAGACTCGGCAGCCTCAACGGCGGCCTTGAGGACGTCCGTGACGGCGACGGCGAACACGACAGCGAGCGTGGGCACGTCGATCAGCAACGGGTCTGCCTCACTGACGGGTCGGGCTCCGACGAAATGCGCGATTGAGTACTTGATATCCTGATCCTTGATGTCTGACATTAGATTTTGCTTTCCTTGTATTTGGCGATTGCGTCGTAGAGGGCCTCCTTCGAGGATATGCCCTGAGAGATGGCGAATGCGGCAACGTGCGCCCATGCAACGTTGTTCTCCTTACACGCTTGGATGAAATGGGTTTGGTCGGCCTTGATCGGCAAGACCTCTTTGATGTACGAGGCTTCCGCATTCACGGGAGTATCGTCCGCCCTCTTCGTCTCCTCCGCCTTCGTTGGCGCAGCCTTGGCTTTCGCCTTCGGCTGAGAGGTCTTGCTTTGACCTTCGGGAGAGTCTCCATCTGGATCGTCGCCGGTCGGGATCAGGAAGTAGTTGAGCAGGAAATACTTCCTGCTTGCGGTGAGGGCCTTGTTCGTGCCCTTGTCCTCAGCTTCGACTGCTTCTCCGGGCCAGTCGCTCACGTATTCCGTATGGCCCGTCTCGATGTCGGTGATAGCCCAAGTCACATCGCAACAGGTGCGGAACTCAGGCTTGCCCGATCTATTGTTCGATCCGTTCGGCATACGTGTAACGGTTACAGACTGCGGCCTCACGCACAGTCCGACTCTTGCGATCTCGTTTCTGACTGCACGGAGGACGTCTGCGTCTTGAGCAAAGTTGTAACGGAAGTGCTCGTTGCGACCGTTCTTCGCAATGCCTTCGATGGACTCGACCACCTGAAGGACCTTATGCGAGAACTTCGCTCGAAGCTCCGTCAATTCTAATTGTGGTGTGATTACTGCCATAAAGCTATCTGCTCCGATAGTAGATACGCACACCGATACAGAACGTTTCGGATTTTTATGAATATTTATGAGCGTTTATTCGCGCTATGCACCAATTAGGTTCGGGGGTCCTTCGCGACGATCCCGTCGGAGCAGAACTCCTGAACGAATCCGCAGGGCAAGACGGACTCGATGTAGGTGACCCGCCCGAACACGAAGCCAGACAGTTCGCCGATCTTTCCCTCCGGTCCAGTAGACTAAAGCGTCCACGCCCCGCTCTTCCTCGCTGTCTCATAGATGCCGACGAGTCCATCTTGGCACACAACATGCAGGACTCCGTGGGCTGGGGTCGATGCGGCCTTGACACCAATGATGTCGCCATGCCTGATGCGAATGGACATGGAAGAACCAACCACCCTGTAGCATTCGTCTATATGGACACTGACAGCGGCTGACACTGCCATCGTCTCTCCCGCCGCATGTCCACGGTCCACGAAAATCCCCGAGTATTCTCCCTCTGCTACGGGGATTGGACCGGCAAACGATGCGACGGGGTTGGCAGGCTCCGGCTCATCGCCCCACAGTAGCGACTCACTGACCCCGATAGCTAGGGCTATCCACTTGATGTTGTCCCTGTGTCGGGGCCAAGTTCGATGGACCGCATTCGCCCCGGTCTCCCATGCATTGAGGGTGGACCTGCTGATCCCCGTGGTCTCGCTCAACTCCGAGAGAGACATGTTCGCGCCCTCCCTGTGAGCCTTTACGAGTTGGCCTGTGGTCTTTTGCTGTGTAGAGTTTATCATAGTATTTGTACCTGATTATGCGCAGTGATATGGATATACGGAAAAATTCATGAACTGTTCCCGGCCTTTCGGATGTATTGTCAATTCGCCCTACAGGAGGGGGACAGCAATGGCAGACAATCCAGATTGGATCATCAAACGCAAGGCCGCAGGCAAGTACAGCGAGGGCGACTCCGACTTTATCAACCGCATCAAGTCAGAGAAGCGCAGATTCGAAAAGCGACTGAGGGAGGTTGAGAAGCTCCTCGCATCGAAACCTACAACGAACAGCCTTGAAAGAGTTTACGAATCTCAGATCGCCACCCACACCGCAACACTCGAAATGATTTCATCCCAGCTACGCGAACTAGGAATCAACAACACAGGAGGAAAGAGATGAAAAGCAGTCCCGCAACCCCTATCCCAGCATTCGAAGTGCCGACACATTCCGTCATCGTTCCTCCGGGGCGTGTGCGAATCGACTACGGCGACGTGCAAGAGCTCGCTGAAAGCATCGAGGAGGTAGGGCAAATCATAAACCCGCTCGTTGTGGATCGGGACCTCAACCTCATCGCAGGCGAGAGAAGGCTTCTTGCCGCACAGCTTCTCGGTATGGACAAAGTCCCTGTCCATGTCATCGATGCCGGAGACCCGGAGCTTGTCGAGCTTGCCGAGAATGGTAAGCGCAAGAACTTCACGCCCGAGGAGATCGGTGAGTGGGCGGACAAAAACTGGGACGCGCCGTGGGTGTCTCGATTCAAGGGTAATCGGAGGGACATCCTTGGGCGAAGGGTCGGAGTGTCCGGCGTACAGCTTGAGCGTTGCCGCAAGCTTGTCCTTGCCGCTAGGGGCAACCGAGAGAACAAGGACATCCTTGACATTGCCGCCGAGAAGGGAGCCAAGGCCGCAGAGCGCGAGTTGAAAAAGCGCACGGAGCTCGACAAGCCGGAGGTACACGTTTTCAACCTGTCCGATGACTACGATGACAACGCTAGGAAAGACATCTTCGAAAGCGGGATCAGCCCGAGCGTGTTGTTCCTTGAGGATACGAAGCTCTCCTGCTGGAAGGCTGGCTTTGCGCCCATCGTGTTCGTTAAGCTGAACGGAGCGAGGTCGCTCGGTCAGATCGATGTCCCCGACTACACGTACTGCGGTCTCGACATCGCCATAGCCGGAGACACTCCGTTCATCTTTGCTAGGTTTGCGTACACTAGCGGGGATCAGAGCCTCGAAGACTTGGTCTCGAAGGTCCACTCTGCCCGTACGACGAGCGGCGCGTTCAAGGCGTTGGTCTGCGCATATGCCAGCGAGGGTGAGACGGTGTGCCAATTCGGGATGAAGGATATCTCGATCCTGATGGCCTGCGACAAGCGCAACTTCTGTGGAACGTACGCGGACGACAAGGTCCCGACGCTCGTTGCGGAGGTGTTCGCATCGTAAACTGGGACATTATCCGACAGGACGCGAAGGGGATCGGCAAGTGTTGGGGCCTGACCCCGGACGAGGCCGACGACTTCGAGCAGGAGGCAATGATCAAGGCTTACTCGATTATGTCCGGCGATAACGACGACATCAAGCACCGATGGTACATCAACCGGGCAATGCAGAATCGCGTCGCCGATATCATCCGGTCGAAGAAGCGTCGAGTCGAGCACAGCGTGTGCATGAGCACGGACGACATGGAGGCCGCAGCCGACACATCTCCGATCAAGGTCGATGCCCTTGAGTTTATCTGTGGTCACGATGGGAATTACGGATTGTCGGAAACGATGATCGACATCCAGCGAGCCATGTCTAGACTCAGTAAGAGCGAGATCGACCTGATCTACATGAGGCTACAGGGAGGGACCATCGAGGAGGCCTCGGAAGCTATGGGCGTACCAACCGGGACGATCAAGAGCCGCATGTTTAGAGCCGTTCGAAAAGTTGCGGACGAGCTAGGGCAAGAGTTCGTCCATGACGCCATCGGGAGAGGCAAGTGAAACGCTCGCCGATCAAGCGGAAGTCACCGCTTGTCTCGAAGATCAGGAAGCCGAGACCGAAGAAGCCTTCGTCTACGACGCTGAAGAACAAGGCCGACAAGCTTGCTGCCGCTTGGTGCAAGAGGGTCGGTGAGTGCAGGGCTCAGGGCTATGCGGGGATCAAGTGTTCGCAGAGGCTCGAGTGGGCTCACGTCAAGAGCCGTGGTCATCTTGTGATCCGTCACGATCCTCGCAACTCGGTGTGCCTCTGCAACCTGCATCACAGGCACTTCACGGTAAACCCGGATGAGTGGGTAAAGTGGGCAGACTCCAACGATCCGGGAGTGTGGGACTACCTCAATAGTATCCTCATCCTTAGGAAAGAAGAGAGGCCACCTAAGAAGATGATCGACGTGTACGAAGAATGGATAAGATGGTACAAAGAGAAAGAGAGTTCGACGAAAGAGGATGGAGACTGAAGGAGCAGGAACTGCCCCACATGCCAGAGCGAAGGCCAGAGGTCGCTGTCGACGATGACCAGAGGGCGGTCGCGCCGGAGCCGAAGCAGTTCACCTTAGAGGGTCTTGATTGAAGGTCTCAGGCAATAAGGCTAGGGTCCTCGATTTTATCGAGTCTTTCATTACCGGTAATAATCGTACACCTTCGGTGGCAGAGATCGCAGATCACTTCGGGCTCAGTAAGACCTACACCCATAGGTTGGTAACATCGCTTACGATGTCCGGTCATATCGCATGGGATGCTTGGTCCGGTATGGCCCTGATGGTGGACAAGGATGGTGTGAGGGTTAGATGCGTAGTGGAGAGGGTGTAACAGTATGGGTGGCAATAGCCTCGGACAAGAGGTCGGACAGAAGGCAGGGCATCGACGTCGCTTCGACGAAGCGCGAAGCGTGGGAGTCCGCCATCGACTCGAAGTTCTGGGGCGTCACATCGGCAGAGATCGATGTGTTCTCGCATCGGCTGGACGATGACGAGCTAGCGTGGATCAACAGCGAGGAGACAGGAAGGGGCAAGGCCGAATCATTCATGGCTATGCACCCAAGCCTGAGCGGTAGAAAACTAGAAGCATTAACGAGGGAGGTATTCAGAGATGGCATACAGGAAAATTTCGATAAAAGACCACAAGCTGTGCAATCCAAGCACAAGCGAAGAGCTTAAGGAGGGCGACCTCATCGTGATCAAGATCAACAGCGAAGAGGACAGAGGGCGGATGTGGCAACTCGCCGTGCATGGCGACGTCTACCGCCGAAAGGATGTGACTCCTTGACGGTAGAGGATTTCGTAAGCAGGCTTCCGGGTCCGAAG
>JACCDU010220579.1_pt1 | contig 15344 bp, 11 predicted proteins | sample 7446081 | NCBI WGS metagenome assembly JACCDU01 (sample SAMN15323447, study PRJNA562643) | freshwater metagenome | isolation source: river surface water | place: USA:Blue River Watershed | collected 2017-08-17
ACAGGTCTGGACATCCAGATCATGAGCCAGGTGCGTGCCATGCGTTACACCCTGGAGCGCGTGATCCGCGGTCTGGACACCATCAGCGCCACCGGCAACATCCTGCGCGACTACCTGACCGACCTGTTCCCCATCATGGAGCTGGGCACCTCGGCCAAGATGCTGTCCATCGTCCCGCTGATGGCTGGCGGCGGCATGTACGAAACCGGTGCCGGGGGTTCCGCACCCAAGCACGTTCAGCAGCTGGTCGAAGAAAACCACCTGCGCTGGGACTCGCTGGGCGAATTCCTGGCTCTGGCTGTTTCGCTTGAAGATCTGGGCATCAAGAACAACAACGCCGCAGCCAAACTGCTGGCCAAAACGCTGGACGCTGCCACTGGCAAGCTCCTGGACAACCGCAAGAGCCCCTCGCCCAAGACCGGCGAGCTGGACAACCGCGGCAGCCAGTTCTACCTGGCAATGTACTGGGCACAGGAGCTTGCCGCGCAAACCGAAGACAAGGCCCTGGCTGCCAAGTTCGCACCGCTGGCCAAGCAACTGGCCGACAGCGAAGCCAAGATCGTGGCCGAACTGCAGGCCGTGCAGGGCAAGGCGGTCGACATCGGCGGCTACTACCTGCCGTCCGTTGACAAGCTCAAGGCCATCATGTGCCCAAGCCAGACCTTCAACGCGGCTCTGGCCAGCGTGGCCTGATCGGGCTCTGCACTCACCGCAAAACCACCCTTCGGGGTGGTTTTTTCATGGCTACGCTGCCATGAAAAAAGCCACCTGACACCGAAGTATCAGATGGCTTTGCAAAAGCAGGCGCCCTTTCAGGCGCTGCCGGCAGATCAGTGGAACTGCTCTTCTTCGGTCGAACCGGTCAGGGCCTTCACAGAAGACGAACCGCCCTGGATCACGGTGGTCACGTCGTCGAAGTAACCGGCACCAACTTCCTGCTGGTGCGACACGAAGGTGTAACCCTTGTCGCGGGCTGCGAACTCAGGCTCCTGCACCATGTTGACGTAGTGCTTCATGCCTTCGCCGCGAGCGTAAGCGTGGGCGAACTGGAAGGTGTTGTACCAGTTGATATGGATACCGGCGAGCGTGATGAACTGGTACTTGTAGCCCAGTGCAGACAGCTCGTCCTGGAAGGCGGCGATCGTTTTGTCGTCAAGGTTCTTCTTCCAGTTGAAGGAAGGCGAGCAGTTGTAGGACAGCAGCTTGCCGGGGCAGGCAGCGTGCACAGCCTGGGCGAATTCACGGGCAAAGCCCAGGTCGGGCGTGCCGGTTTCGCACCACACCAGATCGGCGTAGGGGGCGTAGGCCACACCACGGCTGATGGCCTGCTCCAGACCGTTCTTGACGCGGTAGAAACCTTCTTGCGTGCGCTCGCCGGTCAGGAAAGGCTTGTCGTTGGCGTCGTGGTCGCTGGTGATCAGGTTGGCGGCTTCGGCATCGGTGCGGGCCAGGATCAGGGTGTTCACGCCCATGGTGTCGGCCGCGAAACGGGCAGCGATCAGCTTCTCGCAGGCTTCCTGTGTGGGCACCAGCACCTTGCCACCCATGTGGCCGCACTTCTTGACGGCAGCGAGCTGGTCTTCGAAGTGCACGCCGGCAGCACCAGCGGCGATCATGTTCTTCATCAGTTCGAAGGCGTTGAGCACGCCGCCGAAACCGGCTTCAGCGTCGGCCACGATGGGCAGGAAGTAGTCGATGAATTCCTTGTCGCCGGGGTTGATGCCACGGCCCCACTGGATTTCGTCGGCACGCTTGAAGGTGTTGTTGATGCGGCGCACCATGGTCGGCACCGAGTCATAGGCGTACAGCGACTGGTCGGGGTACATGGTCTCGGAGGTATTGCCGTCAGCAGCGACTTGCCAGCCCGACAGGTACACGGCTTCGAGACCTGCCTTGGCCTGTTGCATGGCCTGGCCGGCGCTGATGGCGCCGAAGGCGTTCACATAGCCCTTCTTGGCACCACCGTTGACCTTGTCCCACAGCTTCTCGGCACCGCGCTTGGCCAGGGTGTGCTCGATGGGCATGGAGCCGCGCAGGCGCACGACGTCAGCGGCAGAGTAGCCACGCTTGACGCCTTTCCAGCGGGGGTTGGTGGCCCAGTCTTTTTCAAGGGCGGCGATCTGCTGTTCGCGGCTGAGTTGTTCGGTGATGTTTTGCGGCATGTGAAGCTCCTGACGAGAGTGAAGTTGAACCCTGTCGATGACATCCTGTTGGCTGCATCGATGGCTTCATCTTAACTCTTGTATAAGACCTTGAAAACATCTTATGTCTTATACAAGATATTTATTTATTTGTTTAACATCAACAACTTGCAAAGTTTATTTTTCAATGCGAAATTCAATTTCCCATATTGAGAAAATATGATGCAATGCAGCATTGCGAATTTTCATATAGCAAAAATAACGAATTGATCGTGAAATCGTGCGGCACACAGAAGGCACAACATGCACCTGCAACCTGTCTTGCACCACTTCAATGCATGCAGTTGTCAAAGACGACAAATCCGCAACACAGGCGTCAAAAATATGGTCTTCCCGCTTGGAAACGAATGTCTTCTCCATTAGCATGCGCAGAGCCGGGAACGCGATGTTTTCGGCCTTGAACCCCATTCCGATCGAAGGAAACATCCATGGCAACTGCAAAGAAGACCCCGGCCAAAAAAGCTGCTCCCGCCAAGAAGGCAGCACCGGCCAAGAAGCCCGCAGCCAAAAAAGCTGCAGCGCCTGCCAAGAAGGTAGCCGCCAAGGCTCCTGCCAAGAAGGCCGCTCCCGCCAAGAAAGCAGCACCGGCCAAAAAGGCGGCTCCTGCCAAGAAGCGCACCCCCAACCCCGCCTTCATGAAGGCCCTGACCCCCAGCGCCGCTCTGGCTGCCGTGGTGGGTTCCACGCCTCTGGCCCGCACCGAAGTGGTCAGCAAGATGTGGGCTTACATCAAGAAGCATGGCCTGCAAGACGCCGTCAACAAGCGTGCCATCAATGCCGACGAAAAGCTCAAGGCCATCTTCAACAAGGCACAGGTCACCATGTTCGAAATGGCCGGCCTGATCGGCAAGCACCTGAAGTGATGCTTTGATCGCCCAACAAAAAACCCGCCTCGGCGGGTTTTTTGTTGCCTGTGCAAACGCTTCAGCGTTTTTGCAACGCGGCCTGCTGGATGGACTGCAGCGTGGCGCGCGTGGTGATGACCTCGGGGTCGAGCATGATCTCGATCAGCGTGCCTTCGGGCCGTTGCAGGGCCTGCAGCAGCGCGGGCTCGAACCCGGCGGTGCTCGTGATGCGGGTGCCGGCATAGCCATAGGCCCGCGCCAGCGCCGCAAAGTCGGGATTAGCAAGACTGGAGCCCGACACATGCGTGGGGTACTCGCGCTCCTGGTGCATGCGGATCGTGCCGTACATGCCGTTGTTGAGCAGCACGATGATGCTCTTGCCGCCGTGCTGCATGGCCGTGGCCAGCTCCTGCCCCGTCATCAGGAAGTCGCCGTCACCCGCAATCGTGAAGGCCACGCGTCCAGTCAGCAGGTTGGCCGCAATGCCCGCCGGCACGCCATAGCCCATGGCGCCCGAGGTTGGCGCCAGCTGCACCTTGTTGCCGTGGGCCAGCCCGGGGTGCTGGTAGAAGCGGTGCACCCAGCTGGCAAAGTTGCCGGCGCCATTGGTAAGCACCGCATCTTCAGGCAAATGCTTTTGCAGGCACTGCACAACGGCGTGCATGTCGATGGGGCCGGGCAAGGTTTGCGGTTGCAGGTTGCCCAGATAGTCGGCATGCGCCTGCTGTGCCCAGTCTGCCCATGGCAGCTGCGCAGGTGCCGTCAGCACCTCCAGACTGCGGGCAGCCGCGTTCATGGTGGCGCAGATCGCCAGATCGGCCTGGTAGACGCGGTTGAGTTCTTCAGCACTTGAATGGATGTGCACGAGCTTTTGATGAGGCTTGGGCACCTGCAGCAGCGTGTAGCCGCTGGTGGTCATCTCGCCCAGACGCGGGCCAATGGCGAGGATCAGGTCCGCGTCCTTGACGCGCTGTGCGAGTCTGGGATTGATCGCAATGCCCACGTCACCGGCGTACAGCGGATGGCGGTTGTCAAACGTGTCCTGATAGCGGAAAGCGTTGGTCACCGGCAACTGCCAGTTTTCGGCAAAGCGTTGCAGCGCCTGCGCGGCCTGCGGCGTCCAGCCACCACCACCGGCAATCACCAGGGGGCGCTGGCTTTGCAGCAGCAGTTCACGCAGCTCGCGCAGCGCGCCCGGATCGCTCCAGGCCTGCACAGGCTCCACCCTCGGCAGGGGCCGCACACCGGGCACCGTCTGCGTCAGCATGTCTTCCGGCAAGACCAGCACCACCGGGCCGGGGCGGCCATTCATGGCGGTGGCAAAGGCGCGGGCAATGTATTCGGGAATGCGCGCCGGGTCGTCGATGCGCTCCACCCGCTTGGCCATGCCCTTGGTGGACGGGCCAAAGAAATGGGTGTAATCGAGCTCCTGAAAAGCCTCGCGGTCGCGCGTGTCGCTGGCCACGTCGCCAACGAACAGCACCATGGGTGTCGAGTCCTGAAACGCCGTGTGCACACCGATCGAGGCGTTGGTGGCACCCGGGCCGCGGGTCACGAAACACACGCCCGGCCGCCCCGTCAGGCGGCCCTGCGCATCGGCCATGAAGGCAGCGCCGCCCTCTTGCCGGCAGGTCACAAAGCGGATCTGGTCGCGGTAGAGGTGAAAGCCGTCCAGCACGGCCAGATAGCTTTCGCCCGGCACGCCAAACGCATGGGTAACGCCCTGGGCCAGGAGGCATTCGACAAGCAGATGGCCGGCAAGTGATGCAGTCATGCGGGCATTGTGCCGCCCCGGGGCAGGCGGCAGTGTCACCCCGGTGGCGAACTCAGGCGTGTGCCGTGCGCTTGCCCACGCCCAATGCCGCGCCCACGCTCAGCAGCAGCACCAGCGCGCCACCCAGCAGCGTGGCCGCGTACCAGCCGCGGTCCATGAAGACGCCGAAGATCAGAGGCGAGAGGGCAAAGCCGGTGTCCAGCCCCGAATAGACCAGGCCATAGACACGGCCCGTGGCGCCCTTGGGCGTGGCCTTCTTGATCATCAGGTCGCGGCTGGGACCGCCTACACCCACGGCAAAGCCGGTGGCTGCCAGCACGGCCAGCGTGCCGGTGGCGCCAAACACGCCGCTGGCGCACAGGGCCATGAGCACGGCCGCCGCCGTCATGCACGAGGCCACCACACGGTCGCTCCAGCGGGGGTACTGGGCGGCGACAAAACCGCCGGCGAACATGCCCACGGCGCCACACAGCATGTAGGCCGTCAGCGTCATCGAGGCCGTCTCCAGACTGACGTTCTGCAAGGCTTTGAGGATGGGTACCGAGAAGTTCTGCACCACGGCCAGCGTCATGGTCGACAACAGGAAGAAGGTGAAGCACCACCAGACCACCGGCAGGCGCATGAACGCCAGATCAGACTCGCCGCCCTGCCCCGGCTGCACTTTGGGGCGCGGGGTGGTCTGCAGCAGGTCCTTGCGCAGCACCAGCAGCGCCAGAATGCCGGCGTACAGCAGCGCCGCGCCAATGTAGGCCGCGCGCCAGCCGGCCAGCGCGGTGATGCCCATCAGAAAGACCGGCGCCGCCGCCCAGCCCAGATTGCCCGTGAGGCCATGCACGCTGAAGGCATAACCCAGCCGCGGCGTCGAGATGCGCTGGTTCAGGATGGTGAAGTCCACCGGATGGAAAGCGCAGTTGCCCAACCCGGCCAGCACCGCCGCCAGCAGCATGCCGCTGTAGCCAGTGGCGCTCGCGGCCACCAGACAGGCCAGCACAAACATCGCCACCGAGGCCCACATGACGGGACGGGCACCCAGTCGGTCCACCACGAAGCCCGCCGAGGCCTGCCCCACGCCCGAGACCACGAAGAACACGGTGGACATCAGGCCCAGTTCCGAAAAGGTCCAGCCGAACTCTTTCATGAACACCGGAAACATGACAGGCAGCAGCAGGTGCGAGAAATGCGAGCAGGCATGGGCCAGCCCCACCAGCCCCATGACGGAGGCGTCCTGACGCAAGGGCACGGGGGTTTCGAGCGTGGCGGAGGTCATCGACAAATCCTGCAAAACAAAAAGGCCGCGGGCCGGAAAGCGGGATCATACGTCCCCACCCTCCGGCCCGCGGCCCGCAGGCGACAAGGCTCTGCAGTCCCGTCAGTCAGCCATGGGGCTGCCTGCAAAGTCGAACACGCCCGGGTTGCGCACCGGATCGACCGACACCCCGATGCGGGTCTTGGGCGGGAACTTGCCCTCGAGCAGCAGCTTCGACAACGGGTTCTCGATGCGCTGCTGGATGGCGCGCTTGAGCGGACGGGCACCGAACACCGGATCGAAACCGACCTTGGCCAGTTCGGCCAGCGCGCCCTCGTTCACCTCCAGTTCCAGGTCCATGCGGGCCAGACGCTCGCGCAGGGCCTGCAGCTGGATCTTCGCGATCGAGGCGATGTGCTGGGCGTCCAGCCCGTGGAAGACCACCGTTTCGTCGATGCGGTTGAGGAACTCGGGGCGGAAGTGGCTCTTGAGCTCGTCCCACACCGCGTCCTTCACATCTTCGTACGGCTGGCCCACCATCGCCTGGATCAGGTGCGAGCCGATGTTGGACGTCATCACGATCACCGTGTTCTTGAAGTCCACCGTGCGGCCCTGCCCGTCGGTCAGGCGGCCGTCGTCGAGCACCTGCAGCAGGATGTTGAACACGTCCGGGTGGGCTTTTTCCACCTCGTCGAGCAGCAGCACGGAATACGGCTTACGGCGCACGGCCTCGGTCAGGTAGCCGCCCTCCTCGTAGCCCACATAGCCCGGCGGCGCGCCGATCAGGCGGGCCACCGAGTGCTTTTCCATGAACTCGCTCATGTCGATGCGCACCAGATGCTCGGGCGAATCGAACAGGAAGTTGGCCAGCGCCTTGCACAGCTCGGTCTTGCCCACACCGGTGGGGCCGAGGAACAGGAAAGAGCCCGTCGGGCGGTTCGGATCGGACAGGCCAGAGCGCGAACGGCGGATGGCGTTGGCAACGGCCGAGATCGCCTCGTCCTGCCCCACCACGCGCTCGTGCAGTTTGCCTTCCATCTGCAGCAACTTCTCGCGCTCGCCCTGCATCATCTTGGACACCGGGATGCCGGTGGCGCGCGAGACCACCTCGGCGATCTCTTCGGCGCCCACCTGAGTGCGCAGCAAACGCGGGGCCTGGGCATCTCCTTGGGACTCCTTGGCCTGCGCTTCCTTCAGGCGCTTTTCCAGCTCGGGCAGCTTGCCGTACTGCAGCTCGGCCACCTTGTTGAAGTCGCCCTTGCGGGTGAGTTCCTCGATCTGCTGGCGCAGCTGGTCGATCTGCTCGCGCACCTGCTGGCTGCCCTGGGCCTGGGCTTTCTCGGCATGCCAGACTTCTTCGAGGTCAGCCGCTTCCTTTTGCAGTTTGACGATCTCTTCCTCGATCAGGGCGAAGCGCTTTTGCGAAGCCTCGTCGGTTTCCTTGCGCACCGCCTCGCGCTCGATCTGCAGCTGGATCAGGCGGCGGTCGAGCTTGTCCATCACCTCGGGCTTGGAGTCGATCTCGATCTTGATCTTGGCCGCTGCCTCATCGATCAGGTCAATGGCCTTATCGGGCAGGAAGCGGTCGGTGATGTAGCGGTGGCTGAGTTCGGCCGCGGCCACGATGGCCGGGTCGGTGATGTCCACGCCGTGGTGGACTTCGTATTTTTCCTGCAGGCCGCGCAGGATGGCGATCGTCGCCTCCACGCTCGGCTCTTCCACCAGAATCTTCTGGAAGCGGCGCTCCAGTGCGGCGTCTTTTTCGATGTACTTGCGGTATTCGTCCAGCGTGGTGGCACCCACGCAGTGCAGCTCGCCGCGCGCCAGCGCCGGCTTGAGCATGTTGCCCGCGTCCATGGCGCCTTCGGCCTTGCCGGCACCCACCATGGTGTGCAGCTCATCGATGAAAACGATGGTCTGGCCTTCGTCCTTGGCCAGCTCGTGCAGCACGGACTTCAGGCGCTCCTCGAACTCGCCACGGAACTTGGCACCGGCCAGCAGCGCGGCCATGTCCAGGCTCAGCACCCGCTTGCCCTTGAGCGAATCGGGCACTTCGCCAGCCACGATGCGCTGGGCCAGACCTTCGACGATGGCGGTCTTGCCCACGCCGGGCTCGCCGATCAGCACCGGGTTGTTTTTGGAGCGGCGCTGCAGCACCTGAATCGCCCGGCGGATTTCGTCGTCACGGCCGATCACCGGGTCGAGCTTGCCCATGCGGGCACGCTCGGTCAGGTCCAGCGTGTACTTCTTGAGCGCTTCGCGCTGGCCTTCGGCTTCGGCACTGTTCACGTTTTGTCCTCCACGCACGGCGTCGATCGCCGCTTCCAGATTCTTGCGGTTCAGGCCATGCTCTTTGGCGATGCGGCCCGCCTCGTTTTTGCTGTCGGCCAGCGCCAGCAGGAACAGTTCGCTGGCGATGAAGGCATCACCGCGCTTGATGGATTCCTTTTCGGCCGACTGCAGCAGCTTGACCAGTTCGGGGCCGACCTGTACCTGATCTTGCCCGCTGACCTGTGGCAGACGCTTGACGGCAGCCTCGGCCGCCTGAGCCAGAGCCGGCAACTGCACGCCAGCGCGCTGCAGCAGCGCGCCTGGGCCGTCCTGCTGGCGCAACATGGCGGTCAGCACATGCACCGGCTCGATGTAAGCGTGGTCATTGCCCAAGGCCAGACTTTGGGCGTCGGACAGGGCTTCCTGAAATTTGGTGGTGAGTTTGTCAATGCGCATGGAATTTCTCCTTGCCGGACACCTTGGGCTGTCCGACCCGATTTCAAGGGCATCCCGGTGCCCACAGCTTGCCTAAAATCAAGAAATGAACATCCACCAGCTCAATGTCAGCCACAACGACCGTCAGGACCGGCTGCTGCTGCGCGTGAACACGCAGACGGCCGAGGAATTTCGCTTCTGGCTGACCCGGCGCCTGACGCTGCGCCTGCTGCCTGCGCTGCAGCAGGCCGTCGGGCGCATGGAATCGAACAAGCCCCAGATGGTGGCGCACGATCCGGCTTCACAACAGATTCTGACCGACCTGAAACGCGACGCCTTTTTGCAGCAGGCGGACTTCAAGACTCCCTACACCGAACAAGCACAGCAACTGCCGCTGGGCGACGAGCCCATGCTGGTGACCGACGTCCAACTCAACTTCCAGACCTCGGGGGTGCAGGTCACGCTGCAGGACAAGGGGGTGGCCGGAGGACTGGCCCAGACCTGCCAGCTCAACCTGCAACCGGCGCTGGTGCATGGCCTGATCCACCTGATCGGACAGGCCATGGACAAGGCCGCATGGCAGACCGCCGCGGTTGCCAGCCCTGAGGCGCCTGTGCACGCCACCGAGCCGCCTGTGACGGGCTACCGGCACTGAGACCGGGGCCTGCAGACAGGGTCAGGCGTTCGAAGCCTCGATGCCCCAGCGGGCCAATGCCGCATCGTCGCTGACCCGTGCATCCACCCACTGGGCGCCTTGCGGGGTCTGCTCTTTCTTCCAGAACGGCGCCTGCGTCTTGAGGTAGTCCATCAGGAATTCGCAGGCCTGAAAACTCTCCCCCCTGTGCGCCGAGGTCACGGCCACGAACACGATCTGGTCGGCGGGCCTGAGCAGGCCAATGCGGTGGATGACGCGCGCCTGGTAAAAATCGAAACGCTTGTGCGCCTCGTCGATCATGGCCTCGATGGCCTTTTCGGTCATGCCGGGGTAGTGCTCCAGCTCCATCGAGCGGATTTCGTCGCCGGCCGCGCCGGTGATGGCCCGGGTGTCGCGCACGGTGCCGACAAAGCTGCAGACGGCGCCCACGCGCAGGTCGCCCGCGCGCAGGCTGGCGAGCTCAGCGCCCACGTCAAAATCTTCGGTCTGGATGCGCACGCGGGCCATGGCCTCAGCCTCCGGTCACGGGCGGGAACAGGCCGACTTCGGCACCTTCGACCAGCGACGTGTCGCTGCGGGCCATGACCTGCTCAATGGCCACACGCACCGGGCGGCCTTCGGCCAAGGTCTGGGCGTAGACGCCGCCCCGCTCGCGCAGCTCGGCCAGCAGGCCGGCAGCGTCGCGGGCGCCGGTCTCCAGCTCTTCGGTGGCCAGGCCCAGGTCCTCGCGGATCGAGGCGAAATAACGCAAATGTATCTTCATGTTCTCAGGCCAACCAGTTGGCAAAGGGCAAAAAGTTGACCAGATCGCCATGGGCAATGGTCTGTCCTGCTGGGTTGTCCACCACGCCATCGCCCCAGACCACCGAGGTCAGCACACCAGAACTCTGGTTGGGGAAGAGGTCCAGCCCGCCAGCGGCATTGCGTCGCACACGCAAAAACTCGCGGCGCTTATCGCCCTTGGGCAAGTCAAAGTGCGCGGGCAGTTGCAGCGGCGCCCAGGGCTGGGCCGCAGCGCCCTGTATCTGCAGCAACATGGGTTGCACCATCAGCAAAAAGGTGATGTAGCTGGACACCGGGTTGCCTGGCAGACCCACAAAATGCGCCTGCCCGGCTTCGGTGCTGCGGCGCACATGGCCAAAGGCGAAGGGCTTGCCCGGTTTCATGGAAATCTGCCAAAGGTCGAGCGCGCCCAGCGCCTGCACGGCAGGTTTGACGTGGTCTTCCTCGCCCACCGAGACGCCACCACTGGTCAGGATCAGGTCGTGGTGGTCGGCGGCGGTCTTGAGCGCGGCCAGCGTGGCCTCGCGGCGGTCGGGCACGATACCCAGATCGCTCACCTCGCAGCCCATGCGGTGCAGCAGGGCCTTGAGGAAAAAACGGTTGGAGTTGTAGATGGCACCGGCCGGCAAAGCCTCGGGCGGCACGTCGCCGGGCATGACCAGCTCGTCGCCGGTCGAGAACAGCGCCACGCGCGGGCGTGTGGCCACGGTCAGATGCGCCAGCCCCAGGCTGGCGGCCAAACCCAGTTCGGCCGGGCCCAGCCGGGTGCCTGCGGGCAACACTGTGGCGCCACGCTGCACATCCTCGCCGCTGCGGCGAATCCATTGCCCCGGACGGACCGGTTGCATGAAGCGCACCTGCGGCACGCCCTCTGCTTCGCCCAGCGACTCGGCCTCTTCCTGCATCACCACGGCATCGGCACCGGGAGGCAGCGGCGCGCCGGTGAAGATGCGCGCCACCTCGCCCGCCTGCACCTGCTGACCGTTATGACCAGCCGGGATACGCTGGGTCACGCGCAGCACCGCATCCGGGCTGGCGAGGTCGGCACAGCGCACGGCATAGCCGTCCATGGACGAATTGTCGAAAGCAGGAACCTGCAGGGCCGAAACCAGATCGGTGGCCAGCACACGACCGTCGGCATCAAACGTTGCCACCTCTTCGGTGCCTGGCAGGCGCTGGACCTGCGCCAGCAGGCGCTGCCGGGCATCGTCCAGTGGCATCAGCGGTGCACGGGGGGCGCTCATTGTTTTCCTTCAGGGGCAGTTTGCCGCGATGTAGGCCTTGATCTGCGCCACGTCGGCGGGCATGACCTTGACCCGCTTGGGCAGGGCTTCAATGCCTTCGAATTTTGCCGGACGCTCCGGTTCGCGGCCCAGGGCTTCGACAATCGTCCCTGCAAACTTGATGGGCAAGGCGGTCTCCAGCACCAGCATGGGCACACCGGGCTGCAGGTGTTCACACGCCACCTTGACGCCGTCGGCGGTGTGGGTGTCGATCATCACGCCGTAACGCTCGAACACCTGACGGATGGTATCCAGACGGTTGGCGTGGGTGCTCTTGCCGCTGACAAAGCCGTAGCGCTTGGCTGCATCGGCAAAGCGCGGGTCGGCAGAGAGGTCAAAGCGGCCTTGCTGCTTGAGTGCATCGCCAAACAGGGCTTGGGTCTGGGCAGCGTCGCGACCCAGCAGGTCGAACACAAAACGCTCAAAATTGCTGGCCTTGGAGATGTCCATCGACGGGCTGGAGGTCTCGTGCGTGTCGGCCGTGCCGCGCACGCGGTAGATGCCGGTGCGGAAAAACTCGTCGAGCACGTCGTTTTCATTGGTCGCCACCACCAGCTGCGCCACCGGCAAGCCCATCATGCGGGCCACATGGCCGGCGCAAACGTTGCCGAAGTTGCCGCTGGGCACAGTGAAGCTGACTGGCTGGCTGTTGTCCGTCGTGGCCTGAAAGTAGCCGGCAAAGTAGTACACCACCTGGGCCAGCAGGCGCGCCCAGTTGATCGAGTTGACGGTGCCGATCTTGTAGCGACGCTTGAAGTCGAGGTCGTTGGACACCGCCTTGACGATGTCCTGGCAGTCGTCGAACACGCCTTCGATGGCGATGTTGTGGATGTTCTCGTCAAGCAGGCTGAACATCTGCGCCTGCTGGAAGGGACTCATGCGCCCGTGCGGGCTGGTCATGAAGACACGCACGCCCTTCTTGCCGCGCATGGCGTATTCGGCCGCGCTGCCGGTGTCGCCGGAGGTCGCGCCCAGGATGTTCAGTTCTTCGCCGCGGCGGCCCAGCTCGTATTCGAACAGGTTGCCCAGCAGCTGCATGGCCATGTCTTTGAAGGCCAGCGTGGGGCCATTGGACAGGGCCTCCAGATACAGCTCGGGGGCAGCGTCGCCTGAAGCCTTCAGCGCTTTTAGCGGCACGATGGCGTCGGTGCCGTACACGGCGGCGGTGTAGGTCTTCTCACAGAGCGCCTTGAGGTCGGCGGCCGGAATGTCGTCGATGTAAAGCGACAGGATCTCGAAGGCCAATGCAGCGTAGCCCTGCTGCTGCCAGACCTGGCGCAGGCGCGTCAGGTCGGCTTGCGGGTAACGCTCGGGCAGGTACAGGCCACCGTCGGGGGCCAGGCCTTCGAGCAGGATTTCGCAGAAGTGTTTGCGGTCCGGGTGGCCGCGGGTCGAGAGGTACAGCATCAGGCCAGCTCTTCCTTGCGGATGCGCACGATCGGGGCCAGCACGGTGGGCAGGGCCTGCATCTGGGCCAGCACGCCGTTCATGGTGCCCTCGCGGGTGTCGTGCGTGAGGATGATCACATCGGTCTGGTTGGCACCACTGACCTGATCGGCCTCGCGCTGCAGGATGGCGTCGATGCTGATGCCGGCACCGGCCAGCAGGCCCGTCAGCTTGGCCAGCACGCCCGCCTCGTCGGCCACGCGCAGGCGCAGGTAGTAGCTGGTCACCACCTCGTCCATCGGCAGCACCGGCAGGTTGGTCAGCGCGTCGGGCTGGAAGGCCAGGTGTGGCACGCGGTTTTGCGGATCGGCCGTGTGCAGGCGGGTGATGTCCACCAGATCGGCCACCACGGCGCTGGCGGTCGGCTCGGCGCCTGCCCCCTTGCCGTAGTAAAGCGTAGTGCCCACGGCATCGCCCTGCACCATCACGGCGTTCATCGCGCCTTCGACGTTGGCAATCAGGCGCTGGGTCGGCACCAGGCTCGGGTGCACCCGCAGCTCAATGCCCTTGGCGGTGCGCTTGGTGATGCCCAGCAGCTTGATGCGGTAGCCCAGCTGCTCGGCGTATTTGATGTCAGCGGCGCCCAGCTTGGTGATGCCTTCCACATAGGCTTTGTCGAACTGCACCGGGATACCGAAGGCGAGCGAGCTCATCAGCGTGGCCTTGTGGGCGGCATCCACGCCTTCGATGTCGAAGGTCGGATCGGCCTCGGCGTAACCCAGACGCTGGGCTTCCTTGAGCACCACCTCAAAGTCCAGGCCCTTGTCGCGCATTTCGGACAGGATGAAGTTGGTCGTGCCATTGATGATGCCGGCGACCCACTGGATCTGGTTGGCGGTCAGACCTTCGCGCAGGGCCTTGATGATCGGGATGCCCCCGGCCACTGCGGCTTCAAAGGCCACCATCACGCCCTTGGCGTGGGCGGCAGCGAAGATTTCGGTGCCGTGCACGGCCAGCAGGGCCTTGTTGGCAGTGACCACATGCTTGCCGGCGGCAATGGCTTCGAGCACCAGCGCCCTGGCGATGCCGTAGCCGCCGATCAGCTCGATCACGATGTCGATCTCGGGGTTGGCAATGACTTTGCGGGCGTCATCCACCACCTGCACACCCTCGCCCACCACGGATTTGGCGCGTGCCACATCGAGGTCGGCCACCATGGTGATCTCGATGCCCCGGCCAGCGCGGCGCTGGATTTCCTGCGCATTGCGCTTGAGGACAGAGAAGGTGCCGCTGCCGACGGTACCGATGCCGAGAAGGCCGACTTGGATGGGTTTCATGGTGAGTAGCTCAGGTTGGCGGGCCTGTCGTCAGGCCCTGGAAAAAAAGAATCAGTCGACCAGTTTGTCGGTGCCAAAGCGCTTGCGCGCGCTTTCAAGGAATTTGGCCACGCGGCCAATTGCCTCGCGCAGATCGTCTTCATGGGGCAGGAAAACAATGCGGAAGTGGTCGGGTTCGGGCCAGTTGAAGCCGGTGCCCTGCACCAGCATGACCCGGGTTTCTTCCAGCAGGTCGAGGAAGAATTTCTGGTCGTCCTGGATCGGGTAAATCTTGGGGTCCAGGCGCGGGAACATGTACAGCGCTGCCTGCGGCTTGACGCAGCTCACGCCGGGGATGGCGGTGATCAGTTCGTAGGCGAGATCACGCTGCCTGCGCAGGCGGCCGCCCTCGCCCACCAGCTCGTTGATGCTTTGGTAACCACCCAGCGCGGTCTGCACCGCCCACTGGCCCGGCACGTTGGCGCACAAACGCATGTTCGAGAGCATGTTCAGGCCCTCGATGTAGTCCTGCGCCGGTTTCTTGTCACCCGAGACCACCATCCAGCCGGCGCGGTAGCCGCAGGAGCGGTAGCTCTTGGACAGGGAATTGAAGGTCAGCGTCAGCACGTCCTCGGACAGACTGGCGATTGGCGTGTGCTGCACGTCGTCGTAGAGCACCTTGTCGTACACCTCGTCGGCAAAGATCACCAGACCGTGCTCACGGGCGATGGCCACAATGCCCAACAGCAGCTCTCGTGAATACAGCGCGCCCGTCGGGTTGTTGGGGTTGATGACCACGATGCCTTTGGTGCGGGGCGTGATACGCGCACGGATGTCAGACAGGTCGGGCATCCAGCCGTTGGACTCCTGGCACATGTAGTGCACCGGGGTGCCCCCCGAGAGGCTGGCCGCCGCCGTCCACAGCGGGTAATCGGGCGCGGGCAACAGCAGTTCGTCGCCGTTGTCCAGCAGGGCGTTGGTGGCCATCACGATCAGTTCGCTGGCGCCGTTGCCCAGATAAATGTCATCCAGCGTGACGCCCTTGATGCCCTGCTTCTGGGTCTCGTGCATCACCGCCTTGCGGGCCGCGAAAATGCCCTTGCTGTCCGAATAACCGGCCGAATTGGGCAGGTTGCGGATCATGTCCTG